>Ga0214921_10000030_pt1 | contig 289900 bp, 256 predicted proteins | sample LL1505_MetaG_FD_177992 | JGI IMG/M metagenome (GOLD analysis project Ga0214921, IMG submission 177992) | Freshwater microbial communities from Lake Lanier, Atlanta, Georgia, United States - LL-1505 | ecosystem: Environmental > Aquatic > Freshwater > Lake | place: USA: Georgia | collected... | reverse complement strand
GCAAGTCGGCTCGTAAATCGGCTTCTCGCAAGTCGGCTCGCAAGTCGGCTCGCAAGTCGGCTCGTAAATCGGCCCGTAAATCGGCTCCTCGTAAATCGGCCCGTAAATCGGCTCGTAAATCGGCCCGCAAATCGGCTTCTCGCAAGTCGGCTCGCAAGTCGGCTCGTAAATCGGCCCGTAAATCGGCTCCTCGCAAGTCGGCTCGTAAATCGGCTCCTCGCAAGTCTGCCCGTAAATCGGCTCCTCGCAAGTCTGCGGCCCGTAAATCGGCTCCTCGCAAGAAAGCCTCGCGTAAGCTCGTTCCCGCTTCGGTCATGCCTGTTGCTTAAATCGGCTCTCGCAAGTTATAAAAACGAATTTTTGATTTTAAAAGAAATCAAAAATAAAAAGAAGTGATGCAAGTGATGCAAGTGATTAAACGCGATGGATCTTACGAACCCGTCTCTTTTGACAAAATTACAAAGCGTATCAGCGATCTGTGTTATGGACTTACCCATGTCGACCCTCTTCTTGTTGCCAAAGAAACCATTAATGGTATTTTTAGCGGCATCAAAACCACCGAACTTGATAACCTTTCAGCCAATATCTGTGCCACAAAGTCGCACCACCACCCTGAATACAATTTACTGGGCGGCCGTATTCTAGCCAGCAATATCGCCAAAACAACTAGCCCAGTGTACACCGACGTGGTTCGCGCCCTTTACCTGGAAGGCATCGTCTCGGAAGCATTTTACAAAGTTGTCTGTAAATATCCTGAAATTATCCAAGGCTACATTGACTACGAGCGCGATTACCTATTTGACTTTTTTGCCATTAAAACGTTAGAGCGATCCTACCTGTTTAAAATCAAAGACAAAATCGTCGAGCGTCCCCAACATCTCTGGATGCGTGTTGCCATTCAAATCCACGCTCTATCTGGCCTCTCACCGGAAGAGTTTTTGCCTCTCATCAGGGAAACCTACGATTTGACGAGCACCATGTACTTTACGCACGCCACACCCACACTTTTCAATGCGGGCACGCCAAAACCGCAACTAAGTAGCTGTTTTTTGCTGTCCAGCGAGGATAATTTAGAAGATATTTTCAAGACGATTTCCGATGTCGCTAAAATCTCCAAATGGGCTGGTGGGATCGGTCTTTCTCTTTCCAATATTCGCTCCAAAGGCAGTTTAATCAAAGGCACCAACGGGAAATCCGAGGGCATTGTGCCGTTATGTAAAACACTGGAAATGGTTGGTCGATATATCAACCAAGGCGGTAAACGACAAGGCAGTATTGCGGTATATTTAGAACCGTGGCATGCCGACATTTACGCCTTTATTGAATTGCGTAAAAATACGGGCGATGAAAATTTGCGTGCCCGCGATCTTTTTTTGGCCTTATGGGTGCCCGACTTGTTTATGAAACGTGTCCAAGAGAACGGCGACTGGTCATTGATGTGTCCAAACGAATGTCCATTTTTGGTAGACAATTACGGCGACGAATTTGAAAAAATCTACCTTTCCTATGAAACACAAAATCGTCAAAAGAAAACCGTTAAGGCCCGTGATTTATGGAGCCATATTTTAGAAAGTCAAATTGAAACCGGTATGCCATACATTTCATACAAGGATACCGTCAATCATCGCAATATGCAAAAGCAGTTGGGTGTCATTCGCAACTCCAACTTGTGCGTGGCGCCCGAGACGATGATTTTAACGTCGATTGGGTATTACCCCATCAAAACGTTTGAAGACCACGTCCAAGTCAATGTATGGAATGGCGAAAAGTTTACGCCCACAACCATCACAAAAACGGGAACCGCCCAAGAATTAATCAAAGTGGTGTGCTCAAATGGCGCCGAAATTGAATGCACCCATTATCACGTGTTTTATGTTGTGCAAGCAGATGGAACCATTGTCAAACACCGTGCAATCGATTTGGAAGAAGGAATGACGTTGATTAAATCCGCGTTTCCAGTGATTACAGATGGCATGAATTTTCCGTTGAAACATTCACTGGTGCCACATACAGTGCCCATCAACGGCAATTTGATCATGAAAGTCGACTGGGTTAATCAAATTGTTAAAAAATACGGGTATATCGATAACGACGGATTCAATATGGCGCATTCTAGCAAAGAATTTTTGACAAATGTGCTGTACCTATTGCAAACGCTTGGATGTGATCCGTTTTTGTCCCTATTTGGGGTCGGTGAAAAAAGTGAAAAAAGTGAAACCAGTATTTACCGTCTCACGCTGATTGAAAGCGATGTCGATCAGTTGCGATCTCTTGGTGTCGTCATCGATGGCGTTATAGCTAGTGCTAAAGTAAAACACGTCACCGTGAAAGGTATTATTCGCACCGGACGTATTTCGGATACATACTGTTTCACTGAAAAAGAGCGTGGGATGGGCGTGTTTGGAGGCGTATTGACGGGTCAATGCAACGAAATTGCGCTATTTAGTAATAAAGACAATATTGCTGTATGCAACTTGGCAAGTATTTGCTTGCCTCAATTTGTTGATGAGAAAGCCAAAACGTTTGATTTCACCAAACTAGAATACGTTGCGGGTGTTGTTTGTCGCAATTTAAATTGTGTGATTGATGTCAACTTTTACCCGACACGCGAGACGGCCAAAACAAATCGCGAAAATCGACCGATTGGAATTGGTGTCCAAGGGTTGGCAGATGTGTATTGTCTACTGGGTTTACCGTTTGGGTCAGAAGACGCGCGACGATTAAATAGCGCGATCTTTGAAACGATTTATTACGGTGCGGCCAAGATGAGCGTCGATTTGGCCAAACGTGATGGGCGATATTCATCCTACGGAGAGTCACCACATTCACAGGGGCTTTTACAGTTTGATATGTTTGCCAATAAACCCGAGTTGGCTCTTAATTGGGCATCACTGAAGGCTGATATGAAAGCCTATGGCATTAGAAACAGTTTATTGACGGCATTGATGCCCACGGCGTCGACAAGCCAAATTATGGGCAACAATGAATGTTTTGAGCCGTATACAAGCAATATTTACTTGCGAAAGACGTTGGCGGGCGAGTTTACGGTAGTGAATCGCCATTTAATCCAAGCCCTTGTCGAACGGGGTTTATGGACACCACAAATTTATGAGGAGATCTTGTTCGACAATGGCAGTGTCCAAAAAATAAGGTCAATACCTGAAGACATTAAAAATTTGTACAAGACGGCGTACGAGTTGAAAGTGACGGATATACTGAAACAGGCCATTGATCGAAGCCCGTTTGTGGACCATATGCAAAGCATGAACTTGTTTATGGCCAAACCCGATTTTAATATATTGAATAGCAGCCATTTTTATAGCTGGAAAAATGGGTTGAAAACGGGCATGTATTACTTGCGCACACAACCGGCAGTGGATGCGGTTAAATTTGGGTTGGATCCAAGCGCGATGGCGCGAATTAAGGACGACCGAAAGCAGACGTTGAAGGATGCGGGCGTGGAGGTTGGCGTGTGCCCACGTGATCCGTATTTGAGGAGCATTTGTGAGAGTTGTTCGGCCTAAAGCGCCCCTTTTTAAAAAAAAGCGGCACCAAAAAATGGTTGCATAAATACATATAATTTTAATATTATATGTAACATTTTTAGCGATATTTTTAGCGATATTTTTAGCGATATTTTTAGCGATATTTTTAGTGCGGCTTTATCAAACATTTTTTGGTGCGGGTTTTTTTTTAAAAAGCCGCCTCATCCTCGTCAAATAATATTGGATAGGCATTATTCAATTTTAAATAGGGGTTGATATGTTTCAATTCCGGCCAATGTATATTTAAACCAAACGCCGCACATGCATGTGGATTATGGATACCAAAATAAGCTTCTTTATAAAATGAATGTATAGCAAAATGCGATGACGCCTCATCATCTCCCAAGGGAAGCCCGAGACGATGACAGCCAATTGTAAAATAAACGTCTTCGGCATCGGTTTCAAATGCCCTTTCTGGATTATTTTTTTCTAAAATATAGCACGTTTTTTGTGGCGGAAATGTGTCGATAATGCGAATCATGTCACGGCGTTTTCGAAGCGACAAGCCGCCATTAAAATTATTAAATTGAAATTTGATGCCTTCACGTTTTGTTTCAACGAATTCACTCGCCATATTACCGCCGATATAACTTTTATCAAGCGCTGTAAAAAAATCAAGCGTGTACGGCTTACGATTGGCTGGCCACGTGTCGACTTGTGTTGTTAGTATAAAGTCGCCTTCAAGCGACTCCCAAAGTTCTTTACGTTTCATAAAATCGTTGTACTCGTCGGATGAGTTGAAATTGTCTACATCCAATTCACGGATTTCAAGAAGGGCGAAGAGCGCTTCTGTAAACGGCGCATTTTTCCAGTAGTCAACGGTGCCTTTGCCGCAGTAAAAGACGTAATTCCAAGTCGGACCAATTAGTTTGTAATACTCGTTTAGAATGGGCACGATGTAGTCGATTTTGCGCGGATCAATAAATAAAATTGTATTTTTCGTCATTTTTATTTAACAACTATATTGTTAAATAATAGTTTACTTTGTTTCAAAATACTTTCATAATATATAATAATACGATATAAGGGGGAATAGTTTGCAAAGGTGTTTGAGAAACAGAAACAAATAAAGACTTGTCTTTCATATAAATACCAGCACCAGAGGTAGAATTAATTGTTTCTGTGCCCGACGAGCAATCAGACACGTTATGTGAATCACCTGGCACGAAATCTCCAAACCGATCACAGTGATTAGTATTAGGTGGGTATTGATAATATGTAGACACATGAGAATGGCTTGGAAGATGAGACTCAGTCAGTGTTATAGATGACGATCCACCTGTTGTAACGTTATTGTCTGCATAAACAAATTTATGACGCAAATCAGGCGAATTATTTGTCGTATCGCAAATAACCCATCCAGAGGGAAGAGTTTTTCCATCGTGATTTGCCCATGCACAAATAGCTCCGACTGGGATATCATTAGTAGCCTTGTCCGTTTTTTTGATGCATAATAATGATTGGTACGGAGGAATAATAGGAACAGAAGTAGGATTTACCTGTCCAGCGTCTGACGTATTGCCAGTCTTTTTATATTGGTTAACACCACAATCCGAACAAGACACTTCGACACCGTTTGAACACGTATTAGTATTACAATCAGCATAAGGATAATTATATGAATGTTGATGGGGTGGAAGATTGTTTTCGGCGAGTGTAATTTCTGCCGCTCCACCACTTGTTCCAAGTGTGTATACACCTTTTTTCCTTCCTAATAAAAATTTTTTTGTTATATCATATATTGTCCATCCACTAGGAGGAGTTGATGTGGTTGAATAATACCAAATAATTGAACCAACAGGGAGAGTGTCTGATGAAAGATTTGATTTTCTCATGATAAACACAACAACCTTATACGGGGGCATTAATGGTATATTTTGTTGAGTATAAGTACCCTCGTCTGTAAATAATTGTGTAGTGGGGGTAGGGGGGTTTTTTGGTTCTTGTGTAATACACGATACATAATTAGTATAATTATGGACAGGTATTGTATACTTCGTTGTAACGAAATTATGAGTATGATCTGGCATTTCATTTAATGCCAACGGATGGGTGGCTTCGCCGCCTGTTGAATAAAGAGTAGGTGCGCCTCCAGAAAAACTATCAAGGCCACCTCCCATAATAAATCGGCCTGTAATATCAGGAGTGCCTTGGGTTCCGTCACACTCTGCCCACCCAGGTGGAGCGTCTGTATCAAATGCAACGATTAAATTCATCGGGAGACAGCTACCGTTTTCTAAAGCCGTGCCAACACCATTGCACGTGGTATTATCGTCGTATTGACAATTTCCACCTGCATATTTCTTTGAGATTTTGTTAACGTCGTCGTACAGACTACATTCACATTTTCCAGATTTTAAAAAATAGTTTGGATTTTCATTTTGGTCTTGTTTAAAGTCTCCACGCCCGCTGCAGATTTTGTCTCCTTGTTTTCCTCCTAAATAGCTTACGATATCATCGTCTTTCCACCAACAATTTATGTTATCATCGTATTTTGCATCTGGACTAGATGCATATGTATGTTTAACAAGTGGGTCATTTACAGGCGTGAACTTTCCATTTTCCAAATAACCGTTTTCACTATTAAATGCTGTATATCCATTATATTCTCCTTGATATAGTATTTCCGTCGACTTGGCGCCTTTATTGCATAGCACATTATCGATGGTTGGATAAATAGGGATGGAGTCAAGTGTCCAATATGTGTGACTATTATCTGCCTTTTGACTAATTCTATTTTCGTATGCCGCGTTTACACATTCTCGAGACGGGCTGTTTCCTGAACAAATAAGTTCCTTTGATTGAGTATTTCCACAAGTAACACATCGAGGTCCCCCAATATTATCCGCGCAAAAACCATCGGATGCATTGCAACCTGATGAAGGTTGCTGTTGTTTACAGCCATATTTATAACCAGTGGTCGAATCACATTGCAATACAAAATTTTTAGATGGATCGTTTGGATCTTTTGGGCATTTCGTTGGGGGAGGTGTTTTTGGACAAACTTGCTGACAGTTGATAGATATTCCATGCGTTTTATCATCAACACCACATGTCATTGAGTGGTTTAGATCAAGATTTTTAGGATCATTACAGTTTTTCGCCAAACAGTTTGTCATCCATAATTCTTCGCTTCCTCCATTCAAGTTGTATAAATCGGAACACGTTGTGACAATATGAGTAGTCCATCCATCGTCACCGCATACGCTTTTTTCGCCTTTACACGGGTCGACATTTTTTGATTCGTCAGAAGCGGCGCACTGGCACTGTCTTCCCGTATAGTCTTTAGGACACGCGCATCCCTGACATGTCGGTGTTCCGCCATTTTTACAGGTGCTTGGGTTCGGGTCATCGGTACATGTTGCGCCGCACATTACTTTTGACGTATCTTTTGAACAATCGCATGTCGCATCCTCATCCGGCTTGCCAGACCACGTGAATTGTTCTTTTTTAGCACATTTGGCAACGCGTTGACACTTATCCCCATAATATTGAACACTATCCTCTACACTGCACACACATTTACCGTTTACAAGCTTACCGCCATTGGCACAATCACCCGTTAGCACACACTTGCCATTTGCATCCTTTTTATACCCGTTTATACATACGCAATTTTTGTCGACAAATATTTGATTTTCGGGACACGGGGTACAATTATCGCCATAGTAACTATTACTGCTACACGTTGTACATGTACACAATGAATCATTATATTGTGCACAATTGGGTATAGCAGTGCAGTTGCACGTTTTACCACCATAACCTTCATTGCACACACATGTGTTATTTTGTGGAATATACTGGCCATGAGAAGAACACTTGTCGGAATTTTTACAAAAAAATTGATTATTAGAATTGCATCCAAGGTTAGAAACGGGGCCGCACATACTATAATCTGTCGTATTATCATTCTCGTCGCATGCCGTCAAGCATCTCCACCCCCCTGTCGTCAATTTTTCATCGCATATATACGTGCAGTCTGCTGTATCGGTCGGTTTTGGCCCGCATGGAGATACGGGAGGGGGGCATTTGCCTTCTTTATCACACGTGTTTAAACAAGATTCTGGACACCTGATTGGTTTACCGCTGTTTCCACCTCCACCATCACCATTGTTTCGCTCGCGTGTTTGTATTAAAAAATAAGACAACACACCGATACCAATAATACCTAAAAATATTAAAATGACCGCTTTTGGTGACAATGCCATTTTATTTATAAACAAAATTAAAAAAAGCCGCTTTTTCAAAAAAAGCGGCACCAAAAACGTTACTTGATGGTTTCTCAAAAGCCGCTTTTTCAAAAAAAGCGGCACCAAAAACGTTACTTGATGGTTTCTCAAAAGCCGCTTTTTCAAAAAAAGCGGTACCAAAAACGTTATTTGATGGTTTACATATAATACTGAAATTATATATACTTTTTACGTTTTTGGTACGGCTATGCGGATTTTTCAGCACGTGAAAGAATATACGCCTTCAAAAACTCAAATATCAGATAAACCCCCATAATCCCCGCTGCAATAAACAAGACATACCACAGCCATTTAGCCGTGAAAACGCCACTCGTTGTGTCTTTGACGAGATTTATAAGACCTCCCATAATAAAGCCAAGTGCACTCATCGCATCTGCTTTAACACATGTGTATTCATATGTTATTTTGTCGCCATTGTCTGTACCATTTTTTGTAAGGCACGGGTTGGTTGAATTACACGATTTGCACATGCCTCCGTTATCGGTACCATTGCCGTCGCCGGTGCATACATTCGCCTTAAAATAGCCGTCATCTTTGTAAATTTTCTTATCCTTGTCAAGACAAGTCTCATTAGTTGACGAACTATCGTAAAAGTCGCCCAAGTTATTACAGAGTAGATAGATGCCATCTTTTTTTTGTTCTGGGTCACAACACGTAAAATCAGCCAATTTGCATTTTGAAACAATCATTCCATCTTTTTTGGTCGTTACAAAGCACCCAGACATTTCGTTTACCAATTCGTCAATAGACACGTATGCAATAAACGACGCCAAGAGAACCATGAGGGCTTTTCCGGCCGTATCTTTCCACGTGCCGTCTTTCTTCATTTCTGCCGTTGTTTTATTAGCCATTTCCTGTATTTTGTCACCTTTATCTTTAAGCGTTTTTTCAATTTCTCCAAGAGATTTCTCAAATTCAGCATTTCTGACATTTGCCTTCTGTAGTTCAGCTTTTGTTTTGGCCAATTCTTGTGTTAAGTCTTCCACATTTTTGATATCTTTTGTTTGTTTCACCCCATTTTCTCCTACAACTTTTTCAACCACACCGACACGTGTTGTACTAGTTTCGCTCTTGATGAGACCTGTTGCATCACTCGGTTTAATTTCGGCAGAAATGTCACCGTTTCTTACGTCTAACCCAACACGCCTACCAAAAATGTTTCTGGCTTGATCAACAGATGTCTTAGATTTATCTCCAAATATTTTTTCTGAAAAATCTGCGACTCTTGTGTCTGTTAATATGTCGGCCATCTTACTCTTAGGCAAATCCGTCACACCCTGTGTAAGATCACCAACCATTTTATTTGCACCACGTAAATCACGTTTTATACCACCATCAATCGTTTTAAATTCTCCGGTCTGAGGATCATATGTAAGCCTTAATTTTTCAGCTGCAGCCCTAATTTTTTCATCTTGCTGTGGGGTAGTTTTCTCTTCGTCTTCAGGCAGGTTATCAAAAATAACATCAAATTCTGCCATTTCTATTTTTATTTATATTAAATAAATAAAAGAATGTTTACATCTTTTACAAGTCAGCAACAAATCATTGTCATATTTTTACCCATACTAGTAATCTTGTTATTTGTCATGTATTTTTTAACCGGCAAAACGGTCAATAATCCTGCACGTGTCAACATTAACCCAAGCACCACCTACATGAAAAACGACTGCTCGTCCGTCCGAACGCCCTGTGATAAAACCGACCGTTCCTCCTGCAGCGCATCATGCAACGATACAGAAGAAATGACGTGTGTCGATATGGACGACGGATCTGGCTCCTTCTGTCTCCCAAGCAATGTAAAAACGCCGTGCAATCTTGAGAATGGCGGGATACGCGTATGGACAGGCTACGGATTCACGGAAGAACAGGGCTGGTCGTGCTTGTGTTCGCACCCCGAATATTTTAGCGGCCCTTCGTGCGATACGGTAACCCCTTCTTTTTGCACAAACGGCAATTTGGACATGTCTCCCTCTAAAAAATTCACCGACGACATGTGCACATGTCCCGATGGGACAGAGAAAATGTACCGCGAATATGGCAATACGCCATTTTGTGCAACCATAAAGAAAGATTCGCCCATCAATTACATCGGTAATTATGTCGCGTACCCAAATTGGCAAAATGTCTTTTACAATCCAAAACCGATGGCCCAAGACTACAGCGACTGGGCAAAAGCCATTGCCAATGAAATGTACGGAAACACTGATAAAGTCCAGCCAATACTAGCATATTTAAATAAATTTACAACCCCTAAAGTGCTTCAGTTGACCACAGAAATGGTAAACGGGCTGTCTGATGCATTTAAGGATGGCAACTTAAGGGCAGATTCGTTTCATCCAGAAAAATATCTTAAAGAAGTGCGATTTTCTTATTACGACAATAATTTCACAAAATAAAAATAAAAATAAAGATGTCGTCGCTGATGACACAATTTACAAGCGTTGACCATCGAAACGCGCAGACATATGCACTCATGAAAATTTTAAAGAGTAAAACAGACGCTATTGGTGGTAACATAAAGTGGCAAGACAAATCACTCACGATATCAACGTATCCGTGCCCAAAAGGGTTAACCTGCCCTGACGGCATCCCTGTTATTGCCACAAAAGACGAATGCATGAAAAGAAGCACGTGGGATAAAGACCCCACTAGCATTCCCACTGTTGACCCTTCTGTAGAAAATGGGTACTTTTTAAGATGGCAAGATGATGTGGGCACGTGTTTTATTGGCAATCACTTATTTAGAAACGCGTGCATGTCAGGCTTTCCAAAAGATAAAGAAAAAGTCAATGCGAAATCGTTGCCTACATACAACAAGGATACAGGTCAATGCTTGATAACAAAAAATTACTGTGACAAATTTGGGTACGACTCGTATACCCCTGGACCTTTGCCAAATGGAGACGGTGGAAGCTGTAAATTGTCAGGGGGAATGTTGGTAGCAGATGCATTATTTGGCGATACAATAACAAGAGGCGTATTTGGCGGAGGATGTTTTTGACGGCTTTTTCACAAAAAGCCGTGCCAAAAACGTAACGTATTTGGATCCACAATCTTGCTACATATAATTTCAATATTATATGTATTTTTGCTAGCCAAGTCAACATGTTAAACAAAATAAACAGTAAACACAATAATGATTAAAAAAAGCAAAAATGGCCAAAAATATTGATCGATATAAGAAGCCACCAATACATTTTGACTTGTAAAAACCAGCTCTAAATTAATAATCGTATTATCCGTATGGGAAAACGCGGCTTTCATCTGGTCAGACGATATCGATTTTAATTGCGACCAGTCTATATTTCCGCCAACATTTTCCTGAAACAACGTTGCAATGTCCTCGTTCGAAATATTTTTGTTAACAGTTTGACCCAATGAATTGACGGATAGATGATCAAAATATTCTTGTACATATGTATTAAAAAGATCATTTTCATCTTTGCAATAATCCTTTTCAGATATTTTTTTACGATCGTCATCGGACAAACATTTTTTATAAAAAGAAGATTTATTCATTAAAGGCACAATATTGTTTTTATCATCTTTAAATGTGTAATCGCACAAGTTATCTGCGCTAAATGCATCTGTGACGCCATAACCCAAATTATGCATACTAATTTTAAAGCCTTTATCATAGGCGTCCTTGTAACTATCCAAGATTTCTTGAGACATGTACCCTGCATTAAGATTGCATACGTCAAGTACGTCTAACAACATGCCAATCATCATTAGGCCTTCGGCATAGCTTAATATTTTACTACAGAGTGCGATAACCGACTCCAATAGTTCAATAGATGCTCTTTTAATTACCATGCCACAGTCAATGGCGACGTTTGTCCACGTTTTTTCAATTAATACTTCGCCTTCCGTGGTTGAACTTTTGGCAATCAATTCGCTTTGTTTGGCGGTATCTTCAGATAAATTTTTTAAATAGGTTGCTAATTTCTCGATACCCAGCTTTGATATTTCGAAACCTGCAAATATTCCGCCTTTTGTGCGTTCAACGGGGTCTCCGCTACAAATCTGCGGCAAAATAATCAATAAAATTGTATAGTGTTTAAGGAATACAGAGGCCGCCATAATGGGGCCCAGTTGTTCTGCGGCGGCTATGATGGCATCTTTTTTAGAGGCCAAGTAATCTTCAACGCTTGTAAACCCCTTGGCCAACAATTTTTTCAATTCGTTTGCATAGCCGATTGCTTCAGACGACGAAGGTGAAGAAGACGACGATCCAGGTGCAAGACTTGGCGTATTATCGCCTGTACATTCAACGAGATCTGGGACAACTTCGCCCGCTAGATTTTTGTTTAAATTAGATTCGTATTCGTCTGCAGATTGATAGAGAACAAGCGAGTATTCGTCCGGATGGCCTTTACAGGAGTCTGGTGGAATGACATTTTGTGGCATCTCTGAGCATTTAAAAATGCGGTAAACATCTTTGATTAAAATTGCTTTATCAATCAGGGCTTGACACACACCGCCGTCTTTTACTTTATAGTACTTTAAATCGTCGGCGCTTTTAAAGTATAACATGTTTGTTTCCTTTCTGTAAAAATAAACGCCTTGTTGTAGATTTTTTTTAAAGATGGCCAACGTATCTGCATCCGTTGGCAAGCCGTCAGGTCGTTTATTATTATGTTTGTAGATAAAATAAGCAATCAAGCAGGCCACAATGACGAGTATACATATAATTGTGCGATGCTTTGAATTGACTAAATTTGGATTGTATGCTGGCACGGCTGGCGAAACGACAGGAACCGACATTTTACTTTTTATTATATATTTTATATTTAACCGCTTTTTGTGAAAAAGCGTTAATGTTTTTGGCACCGCTTTTTGTGAAAAAGCGGTTTAGATTGTTATAATCTTGTTATTGTAAAGAGTTTGAATGACATTGAAAATATTATTTGTAATGTCATTCAACGTGTTTTTGACATAAATGGTTTCAAGTATAGCACCGTATTCCGTTTTATACATATCGATAATTTTGTCTGCCTTGTAAATGCATTCGTTTGGTAAAACTGTAAAATTGATGATATCATTAACATTGGATAAACTAAATACAGCCACGGGGACATAATCGTCCACGTCACATTTGCCATCACTTTGGCCGTATACAAATAACTTGCTTCCATTGTACCAAAAATAGATCTGACTAAGCGTATCCTTCGCAAGAAATGTATTTTTATAACGATACATCTGAAGCGAGTTGCATTTATCTGTATTTGTAAAACACAATTTATCAAGCACGTATGGCTGCATTGCTTTAAATACAAACAAGTAGCCTACACAAAATGCAACTAGAATCACACATGTTCGTATTAAAAAAAATATTACAATATCTTTCATTATTTATATATATTTTTATAATTTATATAAATAAAATATAAATGAACAGCGTTGTTTTGTTTTTTGTATTTTTATTATTATTTATCGCATATATAACTTTTAGGAGCATCCCGTCAACCACAAACGCGCCTCCAGAACCCCCTTTTGATCCATCAAAACAAAAAAACAAACTAGACTGTAATCTATTAAACCCCAAAACCATACAAACGTGTGACCCCGCTACAAACAAGTGTTCGTCTTGTATTTGTTCAGGCGATTCGTCGCTATCAGGGTGCATGTCGTGTACGGTTGTTGACGAAAAAAATCCGTATTATTTTGATTTTGACCAAGACAGTTGTACAGGCGATTCGCTTACATGGGAAAGCGGAAGATGTAAATTAAAAAATGGATCGTACTGTCTCCCCACCAAAATGAATGAGATCGATTGTAACCCCTACACTGGCAGAAAAATACTGTCTTTAAATGCAAATGGGAAATACGAGTGGAAATGTGTTTGCGTTGATGAAACACGTTTTGGTGGCGATCATTGCGATATCATCAAATTGTGCGGTTTAAATGGGACAACCAATCCTAAAAGCGGAACAAATTTTGGCTTGAAAAATACAAAAAATGGAGAATATTGGTCAGGAACATCGTTATGGAGCCCTTTTCCGGATACAGATAGCGGAAATACATGTGTATGTGATACCTCTAAAACATCCAACGACAAGACGTTGACATGTGTAAACAACAGTTGTGCGCCTGGGAAAGTTAATCCAAAAGATTCCAGTAAATGCGACGACTGTGGACAAGATTATGTTGATTGTGTCGATATATCGGGAAAAGTCGACGACAATGGTGTCCCTTATTTTTCAGGCATCTGTAAAATCGGTAGCTGTGTTCCAGATCCATGCCATGTGGACGGAATTTCAGGCAATAAGTATGATAAAAACACAAATATGTGTGCATGCGATGAATCACAAGGGTATATTGTCGCTCAAGATTCAACCAACAGTTTTGGCCAGACGTGTAAAAAAGCGTGCCAAAATAATGGTCCATGTGGACAGGGAGACGATAAACGAGGAGATTGTTACGTGTATCCAACGGTAAAGGATAACAACAATTTATGGGATATTGTATGCATAAATGAAGGGTCTGAACAACAAACATGCAAGACGTCAAGTAAAATCGTGATTAGAAACGTTGGATCAGGTTTATATTTAGGTGTTAATACGGACACAAACACATTGGTGTTGTCTACTGACCGCAATATACCATCGAATTTACAAAATTACGAGTTTAGTTTTACACGAGACTGTTCGGATCAAACAACAAAAGATGGGCAAAAAATAGAAAAGTGCGACAAATCCGTCATTAATTTGTACCCAAATGAAAACTATTTTGTCACTACTGGCACGGGCATGTATGTTGATTTTAATGGGAAAAAAATTGTGGTTGAGAAGACAAACGCTCTGCTTATAACCCTTTTAAAAGAAACATCTAATGAGGGTAAAACGGATAAAAGTGATGGTGATACAGATAGACAATTTAAAATATACCTTCCATCGTCCACTGGTTACCTTGGATTAGATGCTAAAAACACGTTGTCTGTAAAAAAACTATTTGGCGGAACAGAAAGATGCGGTGTTTTGGGAGGAGATGGACAGATAAATCAAAGAATTTGCAGTGCGACATCCATTTATAGTATATTTAATCAAGACAAAAATTTATTATGTAATGGTTCTGGAAGGTGTACATGTGGTGCAAAAGATCCATTTTTCTACCCCAATAGCGATATTAGGGTTGAATATAATTCGTGTGAATCAGGTAGCGTACCAACATGTATAGACCTTGTTGGAAGACATGACGGATGTTATTGTAATGGTAGCGGTATTTAACACATATAATTTCAATATTATATGTAATCAATTGTCTCTTTCTTTCAATTTAATCACACGTGCCATCTTGTATTAGAAATGCTCTACCACTACAATGACGACTTGCACACATATCATCTGATTTGCATTGACTTCCAGAAGGCATTTCTGTACAGTAGTGTGTTCCCTCGTATTTTATTGTATCTTTACAACATACAAAGGGACTGGTATCCGATGAATCTTTTTTTCCAATTTTGCAAGTGGATGGATCTTTGCATTCTGTTATCTGTTCGCTAGTACTATAATTACATGTTTTACAATCTGCTGGACAACCTCCGTGATAGTTGCAAACTTGTGCAGTCGTTGGTACATTGCCATCTATTGTAGTACAACAACTCCATCCCATGCTATTTGTTGAATTTTCACATTTTACACATGTTTTACCACCCGCTGGTGTACAATCACACGGATAATCATTTGGTAATTTTTTACACTTATCCGGACAATTATAGGGATCTCTGTATAATTTATTTGTATTCATGCAATTAGTGCACACCATCCCTTTTATTCCATCTATTTGAGTTACATCAATAGAACAATTTCCAACGGGTTTTTTGTCTTCATCTAGACCGCACTCCCAATCTGGGGGATTTGGACTCCCCGTTTTATCACACACAATATTATAATCCACACCAATCGTGCTTAAAATGTCTCTACACTGCGGGTAACTGTCGTCTCTTTTTTGGTAAAAACTTGAACATAATGTTGGAAAGCCGACATAACCTCCATTAAATTTGTTTGCATCCTCAAATAATGTATTAAATGACTCCTTGTCCGTTTTAAGTTTAGTATTCCCTGTAGCTGGATTTGCCAATATTGATTTTACATTTGCTTGATCGCCGGCTGGCAAATCGCTAAACGAGACGATCGGGTAAGCATAAAATGCATCTTTTATAATCGTTGAATCAATATCAAATGGCGTCGGTACCCCATCAACTACTGTTACATCCACTAATACCGTGTATGACGACCCTTTATCTGTTTTTGTAAAGGTAATATACGTTTTACCTTTGGTCTTTAATAAATAGGCCACCGTATGACCGTTGGCATCAGTGCTTAAATTAAGACCAAATGTGCACAATTTGGTTGTTTGATGTGGATTGCACAATGTAATATTAGGGTAAGGATAACAGTAGCCAGAAATGTTTGATTTAATGGTTTTGTCATTGCATTCACAGTTCATATTTGCCACATCAAATTTTACGCCTGGACTCGATGATACCGACCCTTCTTCGCACAGGTTTGAATGACACGTGAACGGGTCTTCGGCGTAAACGATGCAGTTTGTGTCATCGGCAGCGCAACTGTAAACGGGTTTGCCGTCCTTGTCCACATCGTACGGTGAATGTCCTGTCAATATATTGATATTTGGATCCCCTGGAACAGTAGGGTCCCATGTTTTTCCGTCTTTGGATACTAGTTTGGAAAACTTGTTAGCTGATTGACACCCCATTTGATCGAGGCAATAGTTTCCTCCAAAAAAATCGGGATACAAACATTGACACTCCCATCTCTGGTTGCCAGACCATACTGCTTTCCCTGTATACGTGCCACACTCGTTGAGCGTTTGTATGCCCATTTTGGGTAGACAGTAAGACTGGCCTGATTTAAGCTTGGAACCCAGATAAATAACTTCTTTGTCAATCTTTGTGCATACATAATTGGATTCGTTATTTTTTGAACATTTTGTATCACAGACGTCCTCTTTTGTACAGTTAACAATACTTGTTCCACATAATGTATTGTCGACAGGAACGTAGGGGGAATCTTTGGGATACGGGACGATTCCTGTCATTACTGTTTTGTCTTTGGAAGGCATAACAAGTATGTAAAACAACCAGAACGACAATGAAATGATGAATACGATAAGAAAGGCCTGTAGATGGTGCTTGTGTTCGGCGTCTATCGTGACGCCAAAGGTTAGGAGGACTAAAAGCAGCGCAGTGAATATAACAAGCAAAACAACGATGACCTTCCAGTTTTTACCGAGATGTTGAAGAATTAAATCGTGTAGTGTATCTATCCGTTCGACGGATTCTTTTTCTGAAAAAACATACAACGGTTTATCCGAATTTAAATCAATATCTTCCGGTCTCATTTAATTTATTAAAAACGAATTAATTAATTTACGACTATAAAAATTATTATATAAAGATTAAAGATAGATGACAACATTTTTTAATATAGGTAAATGCCCTGGCAAAGACTATTATGAAGCATCGCGAAAATCGGATAACGGAGATGGACGTGCGTATATTTGGATCTTGAAACCGGAAAAAGATATAACCAGTCACACAATAAAAGATGCAACTTTACAAAGGATAATAACACCACCTAATTCACAAGAAATTCTACAATTTAAAAGTTCAACTGGGCTTACATTTTTAGCAAAACAAAAATTTGTACAAAGTCCAGCACCACAATCGTCTATTGACGACGAAGATGATTATGTATCACATCTTTCTCCTGTTTTAGAGTCATGTGAAAATTTTATACCAAACACAGAAGATGAAGAAGAACGGCCCTATAAAAAACAAAAAAACGGATTTAAAAAAAAATAAAAGCAAACGTAAAAGCAAACGTAAGAGCAAGAGCACTTTAAAAAAGAAAAAAAGTAAAAGCAAAAACAGTTTAAAGAAAAAAAAGTAAAAGCAAGAACAGTTTAAAATTTTAAAAATAAAAAATTTTAAATATATGCATGCGTACCTCCCGTTCCCCGTTAATCAATGTCTTCTACGGTTGGTTTCCCCGAAGGCATTCCACTAGGTGCTCCGCTTGGCATTCCGCTAGGCATCCCACTTGGTCCGTCGTGCGGTGCCCCGCTTTGGAGCGCTTTCAATTTCTCCTCCAACTCCTCCTTTGTCGCTGTCGATCCATTCTCATCCAACCACTTTTCCGTTTCCTCCAAAGTCGTCTTGAACGACTCCGAGATTTCTTCATCGGGCTTGGCTTCCTTTACCCGCGTCTTCATCGAGTATACAAACGATTCAAGGCGATTCTTGGCCTCAATCTTTTCACCCAATGCATCATCTTGGGCCTTGTACTGCTCGGCTTCCTTCACCATGCGCTCAATTTCTTCCTTGGACAACTTGCCCGACTCGTTTTTGATCGTAATATTCTTGCTCTTGCCCGAACTTTTCTCCAACGCTGTCACATTCAAGATACCATTAGAATCCACATCATATGTAATCTCAATCTGGGGCTGGCCACGAGGCATCAAGGGAATATCGGTCAAGTCAAATTTGCCCAATAAATTACAGTCCTTCGTCATCTTGCGCTCGCCTTCATAGACACAAATGGTTACAGCAGGTTGATTGTCCGAATAGGTCGAAAACGTCTGTGTTTTCTTTGTCGGCACAGTGGTGCCACGTGGAATCAAGACCGTCATCACTTGTCCAGACGTCTCAATGCCCAATGAAAGCGGATTGACATCAAGTAACAAGACGTCGCTGATCTTTTCGTCGCGATTACCCGTCAACAAGGCGGCTTGGACGGCCGCGCCATATGCGACGCATTCATCGACATTGACACTTTGGCAAAGTTCCTTGCCGTTGAAAAACTTGCTTAAAAGTTCCTTGACTTTGGGGATGCGAGTTGACCCGCCGACAAGCACAATTTCGTCAACTTCCGATTTGGACACCTTGGCATCTGACAAGACCGTTTGGACGGGCTCGATGGTCTTTTGAAAAATGTCGGCGCACAAATTCTCAAACTTTGCGCGTGTCAGTGTCGTATTAAAATCGATGCCGTTATGGATGGCGTCCACCTCAATACTGGCCGTGGCGCTGGTGGAGAGCGTGCGCTTAGCACGTTCGGCGGCGGATGCCAAACGACGGATGGCCTTTTTATTGTCGGCCAAAGAAACCTTGTGTTTTTGTTGAAATTCGGCAAGAAGGTGCTGGACGATGCGCTGGTCCAAATCGGACCCACCCAGATGTGTGTCACCGCCTGTAGCGACCACCTCAAACACCCCTTCGTCGATATTTAACAGAGAAACATCGTGTGTGCCTCCGCCAAAATCAAAAATAAGCACTTTGCGGGCTTTTCCATCTTTTTTGTCCAACCCGTATGCAATCGCAGCCGCCGTTGGCTCGTTGATCACGCGCAGGACGTTCAAGCCGGCAATGATACCGGCATCTTTGGTCGACTGACGCTGGGCATCGTTAAAATACGCAGGCACTGTAATCACAGCATCGGTCACTTTTTTGCCCAGAAAACTCTCCGCAGTTTCCTTCATCTTTGTCAAGACCATGGCTGAGATTTCTTCGGCGGAAAATTGCTTGTCGCCGCCCATATAATTAACCTTGACTTTGGGGCGCCCGCCATCGTTGACGACGGTATAGGGCAAAAGCTTTAAATCGCTTTGAAGGATGGGATCGTTGAAATCACGACCGATCATACGCTTGATTTCATAGATGGTTTGAGTGGGGTTTTGAGTACTGGCATTTTTTGCACCGTCGCCGATGAGGCGTTCGGTATCTTGAAATGAAACATAAGAAGGGGTAATACGGTTTCCTTGGTCGTTGGCAATGATTTCGACTGACCCGTTTTGAAAAACTCCGACGCAACTGTAGGTTGTTCCAAGATCGATTCCGATTGCAACGCGAGAAGACATTTATCGTTTCTTATTTGTATAGAAGGATATTTATTTAAATTAAATTTGCAATAAATAAATGAGCAAATTTTTAATCATTCTCATCATTCTCATCATTTTGGTATTTATTTTATTTTTTACCAGTCGAATGATAAAGTCAACCAATTTTTTAAAAAATAGTTCCATGTATGGTTATACTACATCAAAATTAAATGTTGGTATCTTTAACTTATCTAATAAATCTGACTCTGATTCTGATATATACTTGTTATCTGTAGCTGATTACACAAAATGGATAACAGATTTTCAAAGCGATATAGCAGACGCTTTTGTTGGCTACGAACTTGGAAGTAATAAAATCGTGCCGTGGCAACAAGAATTGGCTCAGTGTTACGTTGACGTATACAATACAAATTACAATACATCTTTTACACGTTCAACGCTTCCTCCTCTTACAGCAAAATTTATCCAAAGTTTACCAACAACTCCTGTCACGTTAGGACCAGATGACCCTATAAATATCGTGTTGCCATTGTTTACAAACTTTATTCCAGACGTGCCTCCGTCTCTTAATTTCTATTCATATAAACCAGTCAATACGTCTCAATTATTCTATATAAAAAACAGTTCACGTGTACAAAAATTAAAAGATTGTGTTGACCTTGCATTGTCTTTAAATACTCCATTTTATGTAAATGTGAATGTGATCAATAAATTAAACAATACAGATAAAAATCTATATTCTTCAACAATCGCGGAAATACCACTTGACTATTTTATTCGTCCTGTAAACTATACTTATTTTGACCCACTTGATTTATATTTACATCCAGCGCGATATACACTAAATAAGGGAGTCGGTATTATGGATACAACACAACCAAATTATACAGTGTTTGTTGAAAAAAATCAACTGGCTTCTTTAAATCGTTTATTAAACATATCGTCTATAGATACACCCATGATTCATGCATTTTTTGAATTGCCTGATTATACGGTTGAATGGAATGATTCATGGCGCACTCAGTTATTTACACAATATGATTTGTATATTTCTAAAAATATGACAACAACACAAGCGTTTCAACAAGCTATCATAGACACACTTTCAACGAATACATCTACAAAACTTTCATCGCTTGATAAAGATCCGTCAAGTTACTTTAATATATTACCATCCAATCTGTATTGGGTAATCACATTATTATCATTATTTAATTCAACCGCATCAGATGTTCAAAATAAGTTACTTTTACAACGTCTTGTAAATGCCGGATATAATCCACAAGACTGTTACGATTATTGTGACAATGAACAAAGTGTATGTTACAACGAGTCAGAAGCAAGCACACTTGCATGTGAGCTTACCTGTGGGCATGAAAGTTCGGAGGCGTGTGAAGATAATTGCAAAACATTGCTTGCAAACTTGAAAAATACGTGTCAAATAAATAATACAGCATGCAAAACACAGTGTTTAAGTAACGATAATTTACCTTCGAATTGTTCTGAATCAAGCAGTACTTGCGCATGTGGAAGAATGACCGCCGCAAGTTACGAACCAACTATTTGTTGTCCGTCAAATAAAACGGATTTTTTTATGGCATACAATTACTGTTATGATATGGAAGATGGCGCAACATGCTGGACAGACGCAATGTGTAAAAGTGGGTATTGCAACGGCTCTGATGTTATTTTTAGAATGAAAGGAACATGTTCATCTAAAATGTAGTTGTCTCAAATAATATACCTGTAACCTGATACGGGTCCGCATCCGATGCCGGTCGGCGGTCCTCAAAGTATCCCATGCCACGTTGCAACGTTTCATTGGGGATTCGAATACTGCACCCACGATTGCCATACCCGCAACTAAACACGTTTGGATCGCTTGTCTCGCACGCGCCCGTCAACCGCTGACTATTATCGCCATACACCGCCAAATGCGCCTGATGCACCGGCTGAAGCCGATTGACATAATCGTGGATAACCGCCAAGCCGCCTGGGGCGCGTGTGGGTGCGGTACTAAAATTGGTGTGCAACCCCGACCCATTCCATGGATGCGGCAACGGCTTGGGCTGAAAACTGATGGTCACACGGTACATTTCGGCCACTTTTTGCAAAATGTATCGCGACATCCACACTTGGTCCCCGCTATCGATGCCCGTACAAGGCCCGATCTGGTATTCCCACTGGCTTGGCGCAACCTCGGCATTGATTCCACTAATAGTCAATCCAGCATACAGACAATATTGATAATGCTGTTCGGCCAAGGCACGTTCTTGGACGTTTTGAGCACCTACTGCGCAATAATATTCGCCCTGTAGAGCGGGTCTTGTATTATCTTCATCTGTATTAAAAGCCAGTGGGACGCGACCGGCGGTTTCCATCATAAAGTATTCTTGTTCAATGCCAAACCACGGGTCCAGTTGACGTTGGTCACGCCCAAACCGTTGTAATGCCAAAAAGCGGTGGTTGCTTGGCGTTGGAACAAGCACGTTGTTAACTTGTGTATACGTATCACATAGTACAAGAAATGACGGCTCGATTCGATTTTGAAAAAAGGGATTTTTATAAAGAGCCACCGGCGATAAAATGATTTCGCTTTGGTCGGTGTTGGCTTGAAAAGTCGACGACCCGTCATAGTTCCACATGGGGACGTCTTCTAGTGCAAAAGCACGCGGAAGTTGCCAGTCGATGGTTTTGTATTTGGAGCGCAGATGAAGACGCCCGTCGAGCCAAACGTATTCTAGGATAAGCTTCATATTATATTATTTAATTTAAAGTTTTTCATTTTAAAACGGCTTTTTCATAAAAAGCCGTACCAAAAACGTTACGTTTAAATTAACTATTTGGAACCACAATCTCATTTCAAATAGTGCTACATATAATATTGAAATTATATGTATCTTACCATAAAATTAACTACGATTTACTTATATAGGGGTAGTGTATATTTGACCACTTTTACCGATAACATAAGTATATGCATGAATTCCACTTACTTCGTCATCTAATCCAGCCACAAATTGTCCAACTAAACCACCTTTATTAGAACACGTTTTTGTTTCTTTATGAAATGTATCACCTGATTCACACTTATTATCTGCATCTGGTAGGTATTCGTCATTTGTGATAGGAGAAAGAGCTGCTTCTAGATATAACTGGGAATATCCATTATATCCAATAAGTTGTGCTAGACCTTTGCCCATAGGAGGAAAAGGTTTTACAGATGTGGATGGATATTTTTCAGGAAGTTTAGGACAGTCTGGAGGAGGACAAACTGGGCAACTAGGACAGTATGGAGGAGGACAAACTCGGCAACTAGGACAGTCTTTTTTATCATAGAAAACAAAATATACTACAGCAGCTGCTAAGATTAGTACAAAAATAACTGATAATACTATTATTTTCGTTTTGTCATCCATTTAAGTAGATATTTTATTAACTGTCTTTTTAGACGACTTTTTAGGTGTCTTTTTAGACGACTTTTTAGGTGTCTTTTTAGACGACTTTTTAGGTGTCTTTTTAGACGACTTTTTAGGTGTCTTTTTAGACGACTTTTTAGGTGTCTTTTTAGACGACTTTTTAGACGACTTTTTAGGTGTCTTTTTAGAAGACTTTTTAGGTGTCTTTTTAGACAACGAAGACTTTTTAAACATTACACTACAATATGATTGTTGTTGTTTCAACAATTTCTCTTGCATTTTTTTCATACTATCTTTTAATAAACTTCGACACTCTTCATACATTTTTTTTCTATAGTCAATATTAATATGTAACCAATCTTTATTAGTTAAAATGTCTTTGATATAATCATCTATTATTTCTTCTGTAATTGTAGGTAGTTTTAATGGATTAAGAATATTTTCTTTATTAAATTTATTCATGTAAATATTGCAATATTTTGTAAATTTTTCTATTTCTTCTTTTTCTTTAAATAATTTAAACATTTTAAGCACATTTTTAGGTTTAAAATTTGTATATTTTTCTTTTTTTTCTTTTGGATTATGAAAGTTATCATAATAAAACTCATCATAATATGCATACACATGTCGTGTAAAACTATCTATTTCTTCAGCCGTTTGCATTTTGTCTATAAAAGTAGATAATTTCAAAGATACATATGATGGGTCAGAGCACAAACTTGTTAAAAATCTGAAAAGATCACGACGATCATTAAAACATGTTGGACCAAAATCCCCCCAGCTTTCGCATATATACTCTTGTTCATCTATTACTATAAATGCATTTCCAATATCAATTAACATAATATTGCCATCTTTTACCATTACATTAGAAAAAGAAAGATCGCCGTGTACAAATTGATTTTCTTGCAATCCTTGCAATAATGTTGCCAATTTTAAAATAATGTCTATTTCTAGACCTGTATATGTATAACATTTTAACTTATTGTCACATTTACAAGACTTCTTATGTTGTATTTCTAAATAATCCAATAAAGGTATACCCGCATTATCCATTTCGTATACAATAATGGGATTTTTTTCTTTGTACTCTTCTTCTCCTTTATCTTTAATTTCTCTTTTTAATCTATCTAGTGTTTCTTGTGTAAATTCACCCCAAAATACACTTTTTACAGGTACAAAAGGATTTATCCTTTGTAAATTCTTCTTTTCTAAACAATACAATAAATTAGTTATAAAAATTTCTCTAATAAAACTTTCATAATTTTTTTGTGTTTGTTCCTTCAAAATTTTAAAAACGGAATGCGGATTTAATGTTACTATACCGTAAGATCCACTTCCTAAATAATTCCCAATATAATCACCAATTTTATTTGTAGTTTCTGTTTCTAATTTTAATTTTTCAATTTGTGCGGAAAGATCTTTTAATTCTAATTGTTCTTTGCAATCTATTTTCATAACAATTAGTTGTGGTTGTGCGTTCGCAATCAATAAGCGCAACGAGATCATATCATCGGCCTTGCGCTTTTTTTTGTCCGCGGAAGCGGAGGCAGCCGAAGCAATAGATTGTATCTGCATACCTTTTTCACTACTCTTACTACGTGTTGTCATTGTCAAACTTATTTTATATTTGAAAAATTAAAAAAAAAATATAGATAATATGTCGATGGCGATAAACCCATCAACTGAATCTCGCATCTACTTATTTAGTATCGCAAGCTCGCTTGTAAACTCTGTATTATATTTGGGATCGTCAATATTAATAATGTCTCTATACCGATCCATCACCTGAAATGTCTGTGTTGTCAACCGATCCTTCTTGCCATAATCGGTCTCTTGGACGTGGTCACGTTCGTCATCGATGGCAGACAGCATTGAATCGTAAATTTGCTGACCAACTTCACGAATCGGTTTGGTCATTTTGTTTACAAACGTGCGTGCCTCAATATCCTCAATCATATTCCCGCTTTTGTCCATATATTTAAACTTTTTGCGCGTGGCATCGGTACAGCAAAGCATCTTTTTAGAGTCTTTGGTATTGATGATTTTGTCGGTACAAAGCTTGGCGAGGCCTTTTTGGCCGCTCATAAATACCTTTTCGGTGAGATTTTCACGAAAAAGATCGACCAGTTCGTCTTCCTTCAATGTGTCCAATGTATAGGTCATTGACAAGTTGTTTCGGATGTGATTAACAGTGTTGTTGGTGGTCGTGGGACGTGATACGGCTTCTTTGGCGATGCGCTCATAGCTTTCTTTGATTTTATCCATCATACTTACTTTTGCATTTAATTCATTGATCAAACTTGATTTTTCAACTATTTCATTTTTCAAGTTTTGTATAATATAATCTTTGCATTCTAATAAATGCGAATCAAGGTCAATATTTTTTGTAAATAAAATATGACACGATTTACATCTAAAACCTCGATTTTTTATACATTTTTTACTTTTCAAAATATGATTTTTCAATGTATACTTGTCTTTAAAAATAAATAAACAAAAAACACATTGATTGTTTATTTCTTTTTCCATTTCTTTTTCCATTTCTTTTTCCATTTTATATTTTAGAATATTTTATACTATAATAAATCTTTAAATAAAAGTAACAAAAAGTAACAAAAAGTAACAAAAAGTAACAAATCGACCTGTAACAAGGCTAAAAAACCAACAAAAAGTAACAAAAACCAACAAAAAGTAACAAATAAATTTATTTTTATGGATTTAATATTTTTTGACATTTTTCAAGATTTTTAAATGATCCTGAAATCAAACTGTAAATAAAAAATAGATTTTATTTTCATGAAAATATTTCTAACAAAACTCATTTTCAACACACTCATTAAATGTGGGTGTTGGATTTTTAAATTTTCATATATTTTACAACAAAATAGAAAAATAACTTTTGCTAATTTTTTTTTAAATATTTTACACCTTTGGACATTTAAAACGCCGATTTTTATATGACTATAAAAATCTTATTCCTTATATTGTTTTGACTTCCTTTTTGTTTTTCTTTTATATTTTTCATCCCTCTCATACGAACCTTGAAATATACGTAACATAATTTCACTTGGTATGTCTTTTATTGTATCTTTTATGTTAGTCTTGAGTTCTTGATAAGTTATTCCTATCTTCTTCTGTAATCGTGACTTGAAGACACTAAAGAAATTCTCTATGGCGTTTGTAAAATGCTGATAGGGAACCGCATATAACACTTGATTATGTTTATTAATTACTTCTCTTATTCTTTCATTCCTATGAGAACTTGCATTATCTAAAATGATTAATTTGTTTTTGTATTTGGTAGTAATAAACTTCTCTAAAAATTCAACTAATCTATCTGTATCAATACCACCTTTTTCGTATAATTCCCATCCTAACACACCTTCTGTATTTATCGCCATAATTGACGTATATCGCTTAAATACATCTTGTGATGTGGTAGTAATGACACATCGTTTTCCTACTTCACTATAACAATGTTTTCTTTTCTGTAGTGCATTAATACTCGTTTCATCTATACAAATAATATCTTCTAATTTATATTTTTTAATTTCCTTGTAAAAGTCCTTGAGTTGATGATTAATATTAATCTCTTTACCATATCGCTTGGATGGTTCATGACGTATCCGTGTTATTTTTAGTGATACATTATTATCATGAACAATACGAGCAAGGTGTCTTCTGGATAAATCCAAATCAGGAAATTTATGATGAAGAAGAGCAAGTAAGTCCTCCATTGTAATGGTTTTATTTTTCTTGATTTCATCCAATATAACAGTAACATGTTCTTGTTTTATTTTATAAGAGACAGGACTACGATTATGTCTGGATACACTTTTTTCAGATTGATATCGATCTACCCAACGCATTAATAAAAAGTTGGTATCTCGTAAACATTAAAAAAGTTGTATAGTTTACATATAATATTAATATTAATATTATATATTTTAACTACAAAATTACTCAAGTTTTTTTACAAAAAGTACTTAATGCTTTTCAATAATTGTATCATAACGATATGTAATGGTTTCGCCATTTTTCAATTCGACAATACGAGGCTCTTTTAAGGTTACACGTTTTACTCTGTACGTATATTCTTTCTTGTTTGATCCTTCGGTCGTTTCTTGAATTTTAATGACCATTTTCAAACTACGTTTTTTACTTTTACTCTTACTCTTACTTTTACTCTTGCTTTTATTCATCTTTTTTCTAGCAAGTTCGTTGAATGCTTTTTTTGCAGCACCAGCGGGTGTAGAACATAAATATCTACCAGTTTTTGAAACAGGAATTTCATTGACAGCGACTACAACAAATGAACGCTTGGACATCTTTTTTATATAAATTAAAAATAAATTAAAGTTTTTAATTCTGGTTTATAGGATTAAATAATAATAAAAATGACCGATCTTTTTTATTTACCTGAAAACCTCTTACATTTACAACCATCGGTAGAGAAGACCGATGACAATTCTGAATTGCAAATTTATTCTTATCGGTCATGTAATAATGAAAGTCCAGATGACCTCAAAGCATATCGTGGGTTAATTTTTGATGGTACTGTGCTTGTTGCGTCATCGCTTGGGTTTACACCGGAATACAATGAGGAAACAATGTCAACCATTCCTCATTCAAACTTGTCTGATTATGCATTTTTTCCAGCAGAAGAAGGCACATTGTTACGTGTTTTTCATTACAAGAAATGGTATCTTTCGACACACCGAAAATTGGACGCATTTAAAAGCCGTTGGGGGAGCAATGAATCGTTTGGCGATATTTTTTTGAAATGTATTGGAAAAACGTTTGAAGAATTTACAGAGAATTTATGTATATACAATGTATACTTTTTCTTGATTCGCAACACACAGGAGACACGTATTGTATCGAATGCACCAAATACAAATATTGTTTATCATATTGGCACTTTGGTTTCAAACGAGACATTTGATATGACGACATCAATTGGTGTGCCAAAGCAAAATGAGCTATCATTTGCAAGCGTTGAAGATGTGCGTGGATATGTCGAGACGTGTGACCCGTTTCAAACACAAGGCGTGATTGCATTCAAAAAAGATGGATCTGGAAAACATTTCAAGATTATTCGTTCGTTATACCAAAATTACGTGTGCATTCGAAACAACGAACCTGATACAGGGTTTCGTTTTCTAGAGCTTTTGAGAGATCAGTCAAGTCCACTGTTTCATACATTTTTGATTTTGTATCCACAATACTTGAATAAGGTTCTACCAACAATGAATTTTACATTCAAGATTGCAAAGCATTTGCACAATATGTATTTTAAGAAATTTGTAAAGAAAGAGAAACTGGTATGTCAGAAAGACGAATGGTCTATTTTATCAAATGTTCATCAATGGTTTTGGGCGGAGCGTACGACACGTAAAGTAACGTTTGAAGTGATGCATAAATTGGCATTGTCTGATGCTAATATTCGCGCATTTTATCGAATTATGAAAATCGTCACAAGCAAGTAAATAAAGCGGTGCCAAAAATAAGAAAAGAAAAGAAAAGAAAAAGAAAGAAAATAAAAACAGTTTAAAACAATCCTTTTATAATAAAATGATTGTTTACGTTGGTTACTTTTTAATCGTTTTGTTTTTAGTAGCTATTTACAATCGTTCAAAGATTAAAAAGGTATATTCATTATATTCTATTTTTAAAAATACAGTGGATCCAGAAAATAAGAAGAATTGTTGCCAAATAACATACGATGTTTGTAAAGTGTTTTACATGCTTTTTTTCCCAACAAAACCACCAGAACGTTTTAACAAGAAACATGTCAAAGTGCCTTACAAGTATAGAGAAAATGAATACGTTTATTTATTAAAGGTGCCGCGAGGCGCTTTTCAAGTAGATTCCATTACAGATGAAAATGGTAATGACGTGCGAGTAGACATCGAACCTTATCTGGGTCCAAATTTGGACTGCCATGGCGCCGATGTATTTCCTAGAGATTTTGGCTTGAAAAAACTGATTATCAAGGATTCCAATGAGATCATTTCAACTTTTGAAGAGGATGAAAAAATTATTTTAAATAAAAGCAAGTTGGATTGAAAATTTTTAATTTAAAAGTTTAAATTAAAAATTTGCTTATGATCGGCTTCATATGTAATATAAAAAGTGTATTTTATCAGTTGGCCGGCCTATTTTCAATATTATTTAAATCTAGAATTTAAAATTTTGACTTTTCCAACTCCTTTTTCAAACGTCGAATCATTCGTTTTCTTTCTTTTTGCATCTTTTTACGTGCCTTCCAGTCTGTAATGTGGTAAAACGTTTTTTGACGCAATACTTTAATCCTCTCCTCTGGTGTTTGTATTGTTAATTTTTTAACAAGCGTGTCAAGACTATCAATATTATTATTTTTATTCATTTTAGTATTTGTATATAAATTGACTGATTTAAATATTAAATAATTGCTAAATTTGTAAAAATGATTATTTCATTTTATTTATAATGAAATAATAAAGATAAGGATGTTACAAACAGAAGGGTTTTTACAAAATTTTTTACAAAATTCTGTTACATATCATGTTAGTTACTTGAAAATATGTGATACATCTTTAAAACATTTTTATGTGATTCAATTTGACGGCTTAAAAGGCCGTTCGTCTGATATAACAATTCAGTTACAACAAGTTGTAGGATTTAACTACAAATACACAAATATTTCAACAAGTTTTTCAAAAGATGGAGAATATAAAAAAATAAATGGTACTATTTTTAAAACAAAAAAGCTTTTTGAAACACAAAAACTTGCTCTTCAAAAAGATGTATTTTTAACTGGATATAGCTTGGAAGAATCAATTGTAGAAAATACAATAAAATGGGAAGATGATACACATGATCAAAAAATCGGTGAAAGTAATGAAAGTGCTAAAAGAATAGATTTCCAGAAGGAAACAAAGGGATTTTGTCATAGTTTTTCAATACCAAGCGTGGGTAAGATACATATCTATGAAAATGAAATTTTATTGTTTTTAAATTCTGTAGATGATATAGTACAATACTTTGGGTTATTAATGTATTATATTTATCCAAACACTTTATACATTCTTACAAAAGAATACGAACAATATATTAAAAATAATACACTGATTCAACATATGAAACAAACAACAAAATTATTTGATTATTCATACACAAATGAAAGCACATCAACACTATCTTATTTTATCCATAATTATTCTGAAACATTGCCTTGTTTATACTTTTCTTTATATGGAGGTATTTATATATTGGATATATATGATAATCTTAAAAAAATAGGTGAATTAGATAAAGAAGATGACATTATTGACCAAGGATTTTTTAACATAATTACAAATGAATTTATGTCAATTGAAGATGTAAAAAATCAAAATACGCAAACTTTTTTACCAAAAACGGGGGCATTAGTGTATAAAACAAAGGATGGAAATTTTAAAATTTATACTCTATTGAGAAATATTTATATCGATGAAATTATTGATAATATGTTTGTAAGACGTTTATACAAACCTGTTCGGAAATTAATAAATGTAATATTTTCAAGGGATGCGATGAATAAAACACGTATCAAAGAAACTAAAAAAATTATAAACACATTATCTGCGCAAAAAGATGTTAAACGATTCTGTAAAAATCTTGATATTGATTACTTGTTAAATATGCCCGACTCAAAACAAAAAATGATTTTGGAACAGTGTCAAAAGATAAAAAATAGTCATCTTGCAACTTTTTTTGCAAAAATGATTTTAATGCCTTCTCAATATGATGAAAGTAAGCCTATTATTATTGAATTGACAGATGGTCCTCTTGACGTGTCATCTGTTATTATAAAAGATAAAAAACTTGCATTGGAAGAGACTCTTGAAAAAGAAAAAGCAGAAATTGATGTTTTTCACAATGATCGAAAAGATATGAAAAAATTCAACTTTTATTCATCTGTAACAAAGAAATTGGACCAGTTAAAAGTTTATGCTCGAGAAGTAGAAAAACGTGTTCATAAATCTGGATCAATCACAAATGCGTGGATGAAATGTTGGGAAATGGCAAAAGAATTTAACCTTGTTCCCGTAGATCATCCAGATACGTTTACGATTTTTTGTAATGCGGAATTTCCAGGTGCATTTATATTGGCTTTAAATCATTATATTAAAACTCAGACAAAATCTAAAAATTATGAATGGTTTGCGAATAGTTTATGGCCAGGTGATGGGAAAGGTGCCAATAAAGAAATTTTCAAAGATTCATTTGACCTATATAAAAAATACCCAGATCGTTGGTTAATGAACGCTAAAAATGGCGGAAGTGTCCTTGATCCAAAAATGATAAAGATTATAGAAGACCGTCTTGCTAATAAGGTAGATTTATACACAAGTGATATCGGTATTGGTGCAGAATTTGATGAAGAAAAAGCAGAAGCACCGCTTAATCTTGGCCAAATTATATGTGGTTTGAAAACATTAAAAGATGGTGGCACAATGGTATGCAAAATGTTTTTATTTTTCAAGCCATTTAATATGTCTTTATTACGTCTATTATGTAACGTATTTACACATTTTTATGTAACAAAACCAATGGCAAGTCGTGGTGGAAATTCAGAGATTTATATTATTGGCAAAGGATACAAAAAAGATCAACACGTAATTGATACACTGATGAGTGCGCTTAAGAATTGGAATGAAGAATCAATAAAAACTTATATTACGCCAATTACAGAGGATTTCTATGTAAAACTTGTGTATGCTCTGTATTATATTTATGGACGACAATTACATTTTTTGAAAAAGAATATGGATATTGTAAAGGCTTTATACAAGTATTTGAACGGTAAAGATATGTCAAAAATAACCGATTTTGATATTAAAAATGCAGGTGAATCAGAAGAGTTTAATTTTAGACAGGAACTTGTGAATACATGGAAATTTAAATATCCGGTGCCAAATTTACTAAAAGAAGATGATCTGTAAATATGACGTGGCGTGATATGAAAAATTTAAAATATTAAATATTTTAAATAATAAATGTTAAGTCCGAATAAATTTCAAATATTTAATCCAAAAGATATTGATACATTTGTATACGGAGTTAAAGTTCTTAATAAAATGAAAAGCGGTAATCAAAACACACCTTATTATTATGAAAAAGAAACTGGTAGTATAGTTGACAAAAATACTTTAGTGAAATATCCAGTCATGGAGATGTCAATGAAAATTAATACTTATCAGTTGAGTAACGACGGAAGTTTTTTTGGCAAATGGGCGCATGACGACAATCCTGTCTATGAAAAAGAAAATGAAGATGATGAAGATAAAGCGTATGCTTATTCACGCTCAACCTATCATGATAACGCGTATATTTTTGCATTTTTAATAGGTGATAAAGAAATTATTGGTAAATACAAGTGCGTTTACGGAAGCAATCCAGACGATGGAATCACGTGGTATGATATATTGCGTGGTATCACGGGCATGGATCCATACCGAGATTTTCAAGATTATGGCAATGATGGGCAAAATGAAATAAGCAAAATATGTCCAGACTATAAACCCATTCCGAATAGACCTATTAATCCCACGCCCACGCCCACTCCTACGCCTGCAAAGCCTATTGTTGTGTTAAAAACAGGTTCTTCCTTATCAACACCACAAAAGGTATATATTGGAATTGCTGTATTGGTATTTATCGCAGGACTTGCTTTACTAATAAAATTAGCCATTTCATGAAATTGATTTTTTATTTTATTATTTAAAAAGAAATAACCTTTATAAAAGACAAGCAAGATGAGTTTCGACAACACCCAAATTACTTCGGCCACTGGCTACAACACGACCAACATTGTTTACGGAAAGCCCCGCGATGGAAACATTCCAGGCAGCTCGGTGACGTTCAAGCGTATTCAAATGGGAACCCGCAATCCTGACGGAACGTTGGGAGAATTGATTTTATCCACTACTCGTCTCTTTTCTTTTGGTCTTTCCCCCAGTGTCAATATGACAACAGGCAAGACCGACGGATACACGTTGGCGATGTGCTTGACGAATATGGACGCACCCACACAAGAAGAGAAGGCTTTTTTGGATACATTTAACAAGATTTGTGACCACGCGGTTGACTACATTCTCCAACATCGCGACGATGTTGGCAAGTATGAGCTTGAAAAGGCCGATTTAAAGAAGTTTAACCCAATTTATATTAAGCGTGAAAAAGGCAAGGTTGTTGAGGGATCAAGTCCGATGCTTTATGCCAAGGTCTTGCAAAACAAAAAGATGCAGACTATTACAAGCTTGTTTTACGACAAGTATGGTCGTGATATTGACCCGATGTCTTTGATGAACAAACAATGTTACGTCAAGGCGGCGATCAAGATTGAGGGCATCTTTATTGGTAGCAAGGTAAGCCTTCAAGTTAAGCTTCACGAGGCCGAGGTTGAGTTGCGTGAATCGGGTGTCAAGCGTCTGTTGCGTCCTAGCGCGGCGGATGCCCCTTTGCCTCCTTCTGCTCAGGCTTTACCTGTTGCTTTTCAACCTGAAAGTAAGGAAGATGATGAAGATGTAGATGACGATAAAGGGTCTTTGAAAGGGGATGACGATGATGCGGAAGAAGTCGCTCCTTCTCCTGCCGAGAGGACCCCTTCTCCTCCGCCTGCACCAGCCAAGGCACCTGTCCGACGCATTGGCAAAACGGGAAAGTAAGTGAGAGTTTAGAGTGTGTAAGTTTATACGATGGGTTACCCATCTTATAAAATCGTTTTTGTTTTTGTTTTTTTTACTATGTTATTTAACTATTTTTTATATAATAAATATGAGCGGGTATGTAAAATTTGAAAATTATAATACATACAATGCATGTAGACCATTTTCTGTTAAAGGGGAAAGTCGTGTAATGAACCCAATGATGCTTGGCATGAAATCGGTCAATCCATACAGAGTTCCTTATAATGACATGAGAGTATTACCACCTGTAAAAACAACGGAATTAAATTACGATCAATTCAAGAATGCTTATCCACAACAACGTATATAATTTATTTTTATTGTCAATAAAAATAAGTGAGTGAAAAGTGAAACTATTTAGTTTTGATAACCATTAAACGAAGTTTCATTAGCATAAGCTGTGTATTTAGGGCGAGCGGGGTTCAACACGTTTCCGTTGAATTTGATTACAGATTTATCCATTGTAAGAGATTCTTGAACACTCTGGGAAAGTGCGACATTTACACTACCTACTGTCGGATCTTTTGACAACAATCCCATCATTACATTGGTTTGAGTAGAAACCGAAGCAGATGGAGGTAACAAACCAGCATTGTTCAACCCATAATTATAATTAGCAACATTTCCCTGCACTCCTATTCTAATAGCGTTGGAAATTCCGAAATTTCCAGGAGTAGTATTACCGCTTGAGTTGTTTAACGTAGAATAATAAGCAGACATCTTTTCTTTAAGATATTATTTTATTTATTTTTTTTTTCATTTTCATGGTTTTTTTGTAAAAGCTAATCTTTTTAGGCTAGCTAAAAAAAAGTTGCGTATTTTTGGCAAAGAGGTTTTCGAAATGAACGGATTTCTTGTGCATACTTACAACAATGTTCATCTGTTAACGTATCGTCTTTTATTTGTGCAGCAAGTCTTTCAAAGATGCCTCGAAATTCTTTAATACATTTATCAAACTCCTGTTTGTGTTTTTGTTCTTTATCAAGTGTAAGACCTTCTTCAAGAAATCCCTCGATCATTAAACAGTGTTTTTTGATACAATCGGAACATTGTTTTCCTGAATGTGTCAAGTGATCTTCTAATAAAATACAGTTTTTAGCAGCTTCACGCAAGTTAAATTTGGGATCCATTATTTTATACAATTGTTTATCTTTCCCACATGCATTGGTCACGCCATCTTCCTCAAAACCACATGTTTCATGGTCATCAACTGTTTGACGTGTTTTTGTATTTGTATAATTTTCGGTTACATGTGTCGGCAACGTCTTTGATTTAGTCGAAGACGTATCAGACTGCTTTGTTTCAGGTAAATCAAGTGTGGTATAAGGCGTTGGCATTAAATCGACATCTCGGCTTCCTTTGTAAAAAGAATTGTAGCGATATTGGTAAATATCGTTTTGCACGGGCAACCCATACGAATAATTTTGCTGGTCAGTCATATTATTATCTTGAGTCGTTAAAACAGAATGGACATTTTTTTCATACTCAATTGATGTAGGCAAAAAATATTTTGTATTATTTAATGACGCCTTACTTATTTTAGATGATATATACGACATCTATATTTATTTTAAAAAAGATATTTCTATAAAATGAGTAATCGGCGTTTTATAGAAATATCTAGCGCGTACAGAAATCGCACTCGCTACCCAAAACCATCTCAATTTGAAGTGCCTTTCGGTCCACCTCCCTTAAATAGGCAAATTGAACAAATAAAGGCGGTATACAATGACAATCAACAAATTATCACGCGAAGCACAAGCATTGTCGATCCAGTTTTAACAGGTATTATTGAATATTTATGGAGTGGAATTACAATCTTGTCAGGAACAAAAGAAGACCAACGTATACAATATCACAGCGGTACTTTGGGGCCAACATTTTCCGCAACTATAGACAATGATGTTAATTTGGTTTCAAAACTTGTTATTATGCGTAATATATCTACTAATGTAATTGTCGCAATTGAAAAAGTGATTTCTTACAACCAGTCTCTTCTTCAAATTGGATTTTATAAAAGTATAAATTTAACAACTGGGAATAGTTATAATTATTATGCTTATCCAGAATATGGCACCGTGTTATCAAACTCAACTACATCATCTGTATCCGTGTCTGGTCTATCTTCTGTATACCAAACTGTTCCGGATTATTATGTTGGGTATGTGTTGACCATCTATGATCCAGTAGAATCAAGCTCGCTCATTATTGGATATAACCCTTCTACGCGCACTTTCACCCTTCAAACTGCTTTATTGTCCATTCCAACGGTTGGTAGTTATATTACGATAACAGACCCAAGCACAAACTCGGTAATTACACTTCCTGGTGTTGATGCATGTGGCAAATCCATCCTTGATTACACTCAATCGTATAATGGTTATTATCTTGTAAACGAAACGCTCTCGTCTGGAACACGTATCGTGTCAAGTAAAATTAGCTTTTACAATTATGTAACACGCGCAGCGACATTGGAAACACCTTTTACGGGATGGGATGTATCCAATAAATATTCGATTCGAAAGACATTACCCGAAGAATTTATAACAACCACGACTGTGCAAACTTTAAATTGCGTTATCACACAACAAACAAATCGTTTTACTGTGAATGTATCTGGACTTGATGCTAATTTTAATTACAACGGATTCCAGACCACTATTAATGGTTCACCAAATACGATTGTTTCAGCGACAAATGGCAATACAAAACTAAAATTTAAAAATCCTTTTATTATTGTAGCATACCCTTTCCCGTCCCTAACACTTGTCCCAACTTTTACTAAACTTGGTGATTCACCACAATTGACGTTAACTACATCTGACTGTATTTTTTTAGGAAGTTCTGCAAACCCAAGTGATAATTATTATACAGGTAAATATATCTACATTTATCCACCAGAAGTTGCAAATAGCCAAACGACGCCTCTCAAAAATATCCAAGGAAGTTGTTTTTACATTAGTGCCTACATTGGAAGCGGATATAATGCGTGTTTTATAAAAAGTGTTGATACACCATCCGTAGATGCAAACACACAATACTATCCAAGTTATACAAATACAATGATAAATACACCGCCTACACCAAGCACGCTTATAAATATTGTGTCACTTGCACGTGAAAATTATGTTCCTTTAAATTACAATGGTAGCACTGTCTCGCAAAATGAATATGTTGCATATGAACTGTCTTTGGTGTCATTAAATATGCCAAATATTTCCCTTATTACAGGTTCTTCTATTGCATATTACCCTTACGTTTATGTTGAGTTTTCAGTTAAAAATAACCAAGCCCCTAATTTAATTTACAGCAACAATCCTGAGAGCGATAAGGCGGTCTTTCAGGTAGCAATAAGGGACATTAAAGATAAAAATATCACACCATTTGTAAAAATGAGTGGACGCTCAATGACACAAACTATTAAATTTAAGCCAAATGATTGCCTTGTTTTTTCTGTATTTCTTCCAAATGGAAAATTATTTGAAACGGTTGCAAACGACTTTTACTGTCCTTCTGGGACCAACCCATTTGTACAAATAGATGCATTGGTTTGTATAGAGCGACTTGCATAAGTTTAAAATTTTTTACAGCTTTTTCGGAAAAAGTGATGATAAATTAATTTAATAGATTAAATTAATTAAAGAATAAATAAAATGAGTAATCGTCGTTTTATAGAGATTAGCAGTGCAAACCGTAATCGCAATCAATATCCACAACCTGCTGATTTTGAAGTTCCTTTTTCCCCTCCTCGTTCATTAAATACAAATCAACAAGTAAAAGGTTATTATTATTCCCAAACTGGGTATACGGGACCAAATGGCCCTGTTGGCACAATTTATACACAAACAATGGATGTTGCCGATCCAGTCACAAATGGTGTTATTGAATATTTATGGCGTGCAACTGGAAGCACAGGATATACAGGAGGTGTAATTGATAATTCATACGTTTCAACAGGCCCTTCTAGTTCTACTTACAACGTATATGTAAATGTAAACGGAAGTGGTCCTACGGGTAGTTTTCTGACATCTCCTTATAAAAATGTTGTAGATTTTTATGTTGGATATCAACTACAAGTTCCTACTGCATCGTCTACAAATACAGCTATTATTCAAAGTTATAGTCCAAACAGTGGTCTTTTCACATTTAAAACTCCGTTATTATCTGCACCATCTACGCCTCCAGTTTCCGTAACGATTATTGATCCAAGTAATTTAAGTGGCCCAACAGGGCCTTATACGGTAGTTTTACCCGGAGTAGACGATTGTGGTAAAAAAATATTAAGTTATGATCAAGCATACAATAATTATTATCTTATTGATGAAACGCTTTCAGCAAGTAGTGGTAATGTTATATACAGTAAAATCGTTTCATATGACTATACAATACGTACAGCAACACTTGAAAAAAGTATTACTGGTTGGAAAAACACAGATAAATATTCACTTCGAAAAACATTGCCAAATCAATTTTTAACTGTTAGGACTAACCCAATTTTGCCACCCATTTCACCAATGTTGAACGTGCCAACTATTTATTCAAGCACGCCTCCACTTAATATATCAAATTGTATTTTTCTTAGTGGCGCTAACTCAAGCGATAATTATTACATGGGACAATATATTTATACATACCCCGCAACTGTAGCTAATAACCAAACACAATCATTATCCAATATCCAAGGTGCTTGTTTCTATATTAATGCGTATATTGGAAATGGTATAAATGCATGTTTTATTACACCCACAAATCCACCAAATGCAAAAGGCGCAACCGCATATTATCCAAGTTACGAAAGCAAAGCTACAACAAGTCCGTCTCCAAATGATATTATTAATATCGTATCGTTTTCAAATGATAATTATAATCCATTAATGTACAATGGTAGCGTCGTTTCACAAAACGAGACAGTGGCATACGAGATTAGTTTGGTAAATTTAACGCTTCCAAATATTACTCTTATCACAGGTGCACGTATCGCGTTTTATCCTTATGTTTATGTAGAATTTTCTAATGTAACAGCTGCAAGTTCATCCTCAAAAAATGTTATTTATAGTAACAATCCAAACAGTAATCGTGCCTTATTCTTGGTTCCTATTACAGATATTAACGATCCACTTCGATCGCCTTTTATTAAACTGGATGCAGGCTCAATGACACAAACTGTTAAATTTAAACCAAATGATTGCTTACACTTTTCCGTATTTTTACCGGATGGAACACTTTACCAAACAATTACAACCGATCACTATACTCCATCTGGTCCAAATCCGTTTTGTCAAATTGATGCACTATTTGGCATCAAACGATTAACGGGTGTTTAACAAAGTTGTATTTTTTTTTGTTTTAATTTAATTTGCTTTAAATTAAAAATGTCATTCATTGTTTTATTTGCATGTCTTGTTGTATTGGCGGCCTTGATTTTTCTTAATCAAGGAGTTACGATTGAATCGTTTTATAGTGAATCTCAATCTCAACAGAGTAATTATTTTCCATTTTACCGTAAATTAGATATGAGTTCAGGTGAATCTCCTTACAAATGTCGTTCGTGTAATTATGGTTCATCGTATGATTATAAAGCTCAAAATAGGGAAAGGACATATGGGGTGCCAAATGGTTGCCAACAAATTTTTTAACTACGTTCTTTTTGCATTTTCATGGCCTTTGCAAGTATTGAGCTTGCGTTTTTATTTGCATTTAGTTCAGCTTGTTTTGATCGGGTTTCACGATCTGAAAAATCAGAATTTGAATTTTTTGAAATGTGTGTATACGTGGATATAGAAGTTGGCTGATTTTCTTTTAAAGAGTCATCTTCAGATTCATTTTCATCAACATCGTCAACTTCAATATTTTCATCTTCATCAACGGCTTCATCAACGACTTCATCAACGACTTCATCGACTTCATCAACGACTTCATTTTCATCTTTGTCATCAAGAGATTTTTTAAAATTGTTGCCTAGTTCATTAACATCTTGAAGATTGTCTAATCCTAGCTCTGATATAGGAGTAAATGTTACATTTTTTACAGATGTTGATAGATTTTTTTTTATTGTTTTTTGAGTGCCAGTCTGCATCTGTTTTTTTATAAACTGTTCCTTAATTTTCTGATCTTTTAAATCATATTGATTTCGTTCTAATTCTGCTTGTTGAGCTTTTTGTTTTATATTTTGTTTTATAGGTTCTTGAATAGGTTTTTGAATAGGTTTTTGAATAGGTTTTTGAATAGGTTTTTGAATAGGCTTTTGAATAGGTTCTTGAATAGGTTCTTGGGGAGGGAGTGGTTGAGCTGAATATTTCTCAAATTGATCTTGTATTGATCTAAAAAAATCAAACGCATTTTTCCCTTCGTAAATATCAAAATTTCCAGTTTGTTCATTTAAACGAATAAAACAAGGTAAATAATTAATTTTAACTTTTTCGTCTGATAAGATTTGATTGCGAATCAATTTATTATCAATACACGTAAGTGTAATTGACTCCAATAATTCAGGAGTGTGTTGTAACTGTTGCATCAATCGTTTAGATGCAGTAGAAAATTTGCTGTAGAGTAAGATATCCATTTTAAATTTAAAATGCATTTTAAATTTAAATTAAATATAAAATGGAATACGCAAAATGTATTGACCAAAACGATTTATTTAGTATTGTTAAAAATACTGTAACTAACATAGAGACAGAATACGATGATCTTATTGATCCATCGCAATACGTCGGATGGGCAACTATAACAGAATGGTCTTCATTGCCTCGTCAAGTATTTACAAAACGAACCATTAGAATTATTCAACAAAAGGTCTACGAATATTTATATAAATCAATGCAAAAAAAGATTATGCCATCAGATAAAGTTGTTACAATTGCATTATTTGGCGTGTATGAAAATCATATACCACGTACAGGAGATATTTATGGTAAATTTTTGGTAGTGGATGAAACACAAAGAGATGATTATGGTTATATTTTAGACAAAACAATTTCGTTATTGATTGATGGTATCCAAACTGATATTGAAATGGCCGAAGCGAACAGCAAACTTAGTATTTGGAATACTGTTTTGGGAGACTTTAATGAAAATGGATTAAGACAGTTTCCACCCATTAAATTAAGGAATAAAGGCCCTGATCGCATGTTATTTCATATGAAATACTAGTCTAATTTTTGGCATTGCTTTTTATGTAATTTTTTAATTATATTAATATAAATGTTAATGTTCAGTATTTTTCTTTTTATTCTAATTGTTTGCTCAAATCCAAATGTGCAACAACAATTAGCAAAAATGATGAAAAAAGACACACCGGACTGGGTTACAGGTTTAATACTTGCTATTTTGGGTGGCATAGTAATATTATTGATTTCTTATATTAAGAAGCAAACTATAAATGAACCATTTTTATTTAAAGTCAGTGATTTTAATCCTCGTTGTGGAGGGATGTATATTGGTAAGCCTACCACATTTCAATACACTAGAATGGGGTGTAACTATAATAATCCTGTATCTGAAAATAACCCCGATGTCATTGAAACAAATCTAAAAAGTATAAAACCCTATTGTACCGAAGATCCAAATCCTCCACTTGGATATATTGTTGGCGATAAAAATAAAGATGCGTTATATGGAGGAAATCCACATATTTTTCAAAGTTACGGAGATACAGAATAAGTTTATTGATTTTTCAAAAAATGGCAAATTAAATTAATTTAAATTATAGTCATAATAATAAATGTCTACTTTATTATTATTCAACCCAAAAGATACACCTTATGGTAATTTATCACCTTTGGCAGATCATATCGTATCCAAATCGTATGCATCTCTTATAAAGAGCAAAATGCTCCACGATACAGTTGAAAAAATGCGATCCGATGAAGCGCGTAAAGAGTCATTAAAAAATTTTACAGAAATACAAGATGAAAATTTTAAAATATTTTTAAAAGAAGCTCTTGATACCAAATACAAAGAAGGAAGTCATGCTTTAGACGCATTATTACAAATACGCGAAGATCGTATTGTTTATGCATCAACAAACCTTTTTCTTGGTATGAACGAAGGGGAAGGCAATAATTTTGTAGGAAATTATTTGTATGATATTCGTAAAAAAGAAAGAGCACGACTTGTTCTTAAAAACAAGCAAGATCAACAAGACTATATAAATAAAGTATATTCGGTCTTTACGTTGTTTAGAGATGAAATACAATCTGGTAGAAATAATCTGAAATCGTATACAGGTAAAAGCAGTATTGATGACATTATTCAACAACGAATACTTGAAGGCATGCCTGTAAATATTATAAAGGATATAAAGCATTATAAAGATATTCCATCCTTCTTTTTTAATTTTCCACAAAGTATTCCCGCTGTATTACAATGTTTGTACCACACCCACTATAATGAAAAATGTCATACAATAAAGAAAGAGGAATTGCTTGCTTTTTATATACATCATTTGTCTGTAAAATGCAAGTTTAAATATCCTGAAATGAAGCTGCAATTATTGTCAAAATTAGAAGCAAACGGACAAATTGATTCGCTCTTGGCGCGATTGGAAAAGTATGTAGAGCTTGAAATTTTTCCAAAAGAATTTACATATAGTTGTTCACCGATAAAAGAAACAGAATTAGATAATAAATTGTTTGATCTTTTTAAGGAGGATGTAGAACAGAAACATCAAACTCCCCAAAAGAAAAGTGAGAAGGGTGAGAAAATTAAAAAACATGTAAATTTGATGGACCAGCTTCTTTTAGGCACAGGACAAAACAAAGGAGACGAACAACCACAAGTCGTTGAAAGACGTCGTGAGCCAACTGTATTTTATTTTAATGATCCTAATATACATAGTCCTTATCACTACACGCCTGATAGTATGTATATAATTGGGACATTTAGATATCCTTCGTTGATGCATTATGTATACTCTAAAATGATTGAATTTTTTGATTTTAATCAATTTGAAGCATATCGAAAGATTCAAAAACAAATTTCAGATAGAGACTTTATCTTTTGCGATTTTCAAGAAATGGATATTATTTATCAACAATTAAAAGATGAATACGTCGCAAAAAATGTTCAAAAAGCTTTTGTTGATTTAACACGCCTTAAATATGCGCCAACATATACAAAAGAAAGAGCACTTGGTGTGCCATCTAAAAATACCATTTTACTTTTATCGACATTAAAAGAATACAGAGAAATTTCTTTTACAGATAAGGATGATGCTATACTTGGTCAAGGCTATGCCAGTAATGTATTAATGGAAATACGCAGAGAATTACATGATGTATACGGTGACATAGACTTTAAAATAATTGAAAAGGAACAAGCCAAAAAATTAAAGAATGTGAAAGATATATTAAAAGATTCTGATATTAGACTATTTAGCACTGAAAAAGTAACATATTTATACGAAATGATGAAACATTTTAAGGATAATTTTATTATTGGCATTAACCCAGATACAAAAGCACCAATTCCTTATCATGACATTGAAGCATTTAATTTTATATTCATGAACTTTTTGCACTGTATTACAAGAGCTAAATTTGTTAACTTTGATAAATCATTAGTACCAGTTGATTTTAAGAGTGAAATGAAATTTAATGTTTCAAAAGATTGTATGGAGGAATTATGGAAATACACATTTTATGTATATACTTCTACTATGCAAATATCTAATAGTTTAAGTAAAGATGGAAAGAATGGTAAAGAACATACTTTCATGCTAATGGATAAAAGACGACAACAAACTGTCATGGATGCTTTAAAAAATGCAACTTTAATTGATGATGATTTATTTGATAAACTAAAAATGGTTGCAGTAAAAGACGACGAAAAAGACGAAAAAGGGGAAGAAGACGAAAAAACTGAACATTTTCGACAAGATATTTTAAAAGTTCGAGTCGAAGGGTTTGATTTTAGTTTATTTCATACAAATAAGGAAAGTCAATACAGTTCGTTATTACCAAAACATGTCAAAAGGGTAAATGAGATTATGAAAGGCTGGTTTGCTAACCCACTTCATATAATAGATGCAACTGCCCATATTGGTGTGGACACGGTTCATTTTGCAAAAATGTTTCCAAAAGCAACTATTGATTCGTTTGAAATTAATAAACAAACATTTGACTTGTTAACATTAAATATAAAAGCTTTTAAACTATCATCAAGAATACGTATACATCATTCTAGTTTTATCAATGCTGATTTAGACCAAAAAAGCTCATTTATATATATTGATGCACCATGGGGAGGAAAACAATATGCAAAAGTTCAGGAAGGAACGTTTGAGCTTTATTTGGATACTATAAATGTAAAGGAAATTGCAAGACGATTAATCGTTAACGGAAAAACGGATACAGTAGTGTTGAAAGTTCCACGAAATTACAGATTTGATGATTTGAAAACTACATACGGATTTAATGTAAGTAGAGAAGATGTAAAAGACGGAGATCGAATATCTTATGTATTGCTAAAATTAACATTACCAGAACAAGAAATTCAAAAATGTTTTATTCGAGCATTATGTGTTTCATCCTTTTTAACTATCTTTGACAGTCTTGATAAATTTATTCCAGACTTTAAATTTGATAAAAATGCTTTAAAATTTGCATTGCGTATAGTTTGTTTATCAGATAAACTTGTTCATCTAGATGAAAAAATGAAACCATCGGAATATTATCAAACTTTATTAAAACCTTATCTGATGAAAGACGACTCGCATGACAGTCCTGAATCACATCTTTTATTTGAAAAATTGAAAACGCTTGCCTCATACTTTCAACAGTGTGTTGATGTGATTGTCAATAGTATTAATGAATATAATTTTATTAAAGTTACAAGTCGAATTTTGTTATTTAAAAAATCCAGAAAAGTTACCATGAAAGATGTGCAACAAGTACAGGAAGATGTAAAACCGTTAGATGACTTTATTCTTGTTAATGAAGAAAGTGTCAACGAAAGTGAAAGAAGTGAAGGTGAAGAAAGTAGCGAAAGCGACGAAAGTGAAAGAAGTGAAAGAAGTGGCGACGAAAGCGAAAATGACGAGTGGTGGAAAGATGACGAGAACTGGGGAGACGAAGAATAAAAATATAGTGATTGTTGTTAATCAAATATAAAAAAACTTGTTTATATAAAGAAAATGATTTATATAAAAATAAATGGTAAAGATATACCATCTTTTCAAGAAGAAACTACCGAAGAATTTAGAAATAGAGTAGCTGTAGCATTTCAAACGTTGCCTCAGTTAATGTCTGATATAAAAGATGGTAACGTATACCTTATAGAGAATCTGGTCAAAGAAACAAAATTGAAAACTTTTGGAGAATTTTTGAAATGGCTTCAATATACATACACATTTCCACGTGCATTAGATATAGAATTACTACTTTATCTATGGATAATTTTTAATAAAGAAGAATCTGGTCAGAGTTGGTTAGGATACCAAAGGCTTGAAGATGAAATTAAACAATCTGTATTTTTAAGAGAATCATTAAATCGTTTCAATTTCTTAAAATTTAAGGAGAAGGAGTTTAAAGCAGAAATAAAACAAATATTAAAAGCAACCAAAGACGAGCTTGAAAAAAATGTAAAGAAAATCGATAAAATTTTTGAATCACTTGACCTTGAAAAGGAACAACCACACACTGATTTTAAAAAACAACGTTATCAAGCATTTTTATCGACAACTTTAAAGGATGTATCCCTTGATTACATTTTTAGTACTATTGTATGCAATCCAATTATTCCTTTTTGTGTTTTTAAAAATATATGCAAAATATATAAAAAAACACAGCACGAATTCTTTGAAAATAGTGATGTAATTAGTGAAAGTTTCAGCGACGACAGAATTCTATTAAAAATAAATTTAAAAAATGATACATTCGTAGATAGTATTATGTTTTTAAAAGACGGTATGTTAAAAATCGAAATTAATGTTGATACGGAACAACATTTTGATTTTAAGGAACATATTTTAAGTTTATTTAACCCAGATACTCTCGAATTTATAGACACTAAAGATACAGAAGATCATAATATACATGGTGTTTTATTTTTTCCACAACAAAAAGTAGATAAGTATATTTTAAGTGATCTTATCATGAATAACCCAATTGTGTCCAAATTTTTATGTGTTGACGAAAGTATTAAAGCAAGCACAAAAAAAACGGGATTACTTTTAAAATATAAGGGAGGAGAATTAAACGGCAATGATATTGATTCATCTTGTAATATTATTTGTAAAAAAGTAACAGAAACAGATACAGAATTGAGAGGGTATGACCGTAAAAGTTTTCCAATTGGTTCGTCCTATATCAGAATCAGAATGTCTAGATTTAAAAATATAGAAAAAATTAATGCATTTATATCTTTAATTTCAAAAGTACTTTCGCTTTATCATACATTTGAAAAAAATATAATTGCTGATTACAAGGCTTTTCTGGGGGAATCTTTTACTGTAAATGAAGACGGTGAAGAAGGCGATCAAGAAGAAACTATCGAGACTCTTGCTCCGTCTATATTTGTATCTAAATACAGAAAAGTGTGTATAGAAGCTAGGCATCCTGTAATTTTAAAAGAATCCGAAATAAAAACTCTTAAAGAATATGAAGATTATATTCGTTTTCCAAAAGAAGAAATGCCCGAACAATTTTGTTATCGTTGTAATAGTGAAGAATATCCATTTATTGGTCTATTTTTAAATAAATCTTTATCAAATTCGGATAAGTTTGAATATATTCCTTGTTGTTATAAAAATCGTAAAAATAATAATAACAATATTGATATATACTATGGAATTACAGAAAAAGATAAAGATAAAAAACAACAAGGCATTTTATCAACTCTACATCATTTATTACCAGCAAAACACTATGGCGAATTGCCAAAAAATATCTTTGCATTATTATCAACACTTTATACAGATATTGTATATACGTATCACAGACTTGGTGTTAAATCATCTAAACATAGTTTTTTAGATTGTGTATTAAAGGCAACTGCGGGAAAAAAACAAAAAATAAAATCATTTGAAATTGCGTCCCAAGAAAACCCAGACTTGACACTTGATGAAATGGAACACATGTTTAAAGATGAAAGCGTGTATATGGACCCACGTCGTTGGATACGTTTACTTGAGAATACGTATAAATGTAATATCCAAGTTTTTTCTCGTTTGTTTAAAAACGAAAATGCCGATCTTGTCATACCATATCATAAAGGTCCTTATTTACGATATAAACCTATATACGATCAAACACTTTTTATATTAGAAAATCAAGACAGTAGAACACGTGAAATTAGATGCGAATTAATTGCTATAAAAGAAGATGACAAATATATATATTTATTTGATAAAATGGCGCCTGTATTTCCTACACAAATTTATTTAGGAGATAAAAAAATAATTATAAAAGAACAAGAATTACCTCCAAAAGATATTGAATATAAATCTCAAATATTAGATTCGTTTAAAAAAGTGCAATGCTTGGTTACTAAAAATGATGTCTATTTAATGTGTGAACCTCTTCCTCCTTTAAATTTACCAATTGAAAACAGGACAACTTTTCCCGAGAGTAATCGTAAAGCTGTAGAAACATTAATAAAAAGACGTTTAGATAAAACAGAAACGGTCGTGTCTTTTGGCATGTTTAAAATTTATTTAGAAAAAGCTATAGATGAAAATGAAACACCTTTAATTGATACGTTTTTAATTAATAAAAAAATAGCAACGATTTTAGGAGAATTTTTTATTTATATGTTTTCTATTTTTATTAAAAACGAAGATGACTCTAGCCTCGAAATTATAAAATGTATAAAATCATTTATCGATGATAAAGTTATTATTAAAAAATCATCTTTTAAATTAATGGAGTCATCGATGATTGATTTAGAAATTATGAAAAAATGCAACTATTTATCCAAAGATGGAAAGATAATTGTATCATCCAATAATTTATTGAAACGCCTAATATGTTTACTTCGTATGCGACTCATTAACAAGTGGGACGAAGTCAGATTTTATTACAAGCAAAAAGATCTACTACATTTTTATGATTCAATTAGCGATTATACGCCTTCCTTAAATCCTTTAAACATTCTTATTTTGTCAAATGAATTAAAAAAATTATCGCCCATCTCTCCAATAATATATACCGAATTTCAACAGAAACAAAAGTATTATCTAAAATTCGATGGAAAAATATTTATTGTTGATACATTAGATGACGATATGGATCCTTCTATATTTCCCATAATGTATGATGAAAATTTCAACATATTACAAGAAAATAATCCAGGTGTATCTGAACCTAAACGTTTATTGTTTTATACTAAAAAAACAATAGATGAAAATAGAAATAAAATTGTAAAAAATATGTATCAACAAATGACTTTACTTTAATTTTAGTAAATATATAGACTGATTGACATCTCCAAGCATTTCATCTCGAATATTTTTTAAATCTGTATTTTTCATAATAGATTTAGAATTCATTGCAAGCTCGAGGTCTGTTATTAAAAATTGTTTAAAACGAATTAGCGATGAAACTATATCTGTGTTGCTTGAAACTGTAATTGTAAATGGCTCAAAAGTCAATTTATTTTTACCCAAAAAAGTTTCAACGAATTTATCAATTAATGCATCCAGTTTCTCATACAATTGTCCTGACACGATGTGCTGATTGTATACAGGCGTTGTCCAGTGGTAGATGCGAATATATTGTTGGATAGATAAAAATTCATTAATTATATCCATTTATTTTTGATAATTTAAAATTTAATTTAAATAAATCTTTTTCTTTTAAATAAAATGGACGGAAAGAAAATGGATGCAAAGAAAATTGCTTTTATCGTGTTATTCTATATTACAGTTGTAGGCGCATTGAACTGGGCTTTTCATGCATGTGGTTATAACCTTGTTGAAAAATTGGCTGGAGCCGTTGGAGGTGACAGTGCCAAAACAGTTGAGAACTCGATTTACTACATTGTTGCCGCATGCGGTTTGGCTGCAGGTGTTATGTACACGATGCACTTGCTTAAAAAGGATGACGACAAAAAACAACAATAAATCAATAAAATTGAATTAATAAAGTAAATATTTAAAAATGAATAAAATATGAAGATTTTATTCATTGGCGATCCTCATATAAAAACGGACAATCACGAAGAAATTGATATCCTTGTTTCAGAGTTGAAAAAAATTTGTGAATCCAACCACATCGATTACATTATCATTGGAGGAGACTTGATGCATTACCACGAACGTATTTTTACGCAAGCATTAAATAAATCTTTAGAATTTGTTACTTTTTTAACGACATTTGCACCTGTATATATTTTAGTTGGAAACCATGATATGATCAATAACCAACAATTCCTAACATCAAATCACTGGCTTAACGTATTTTCTCATTGCAAAAATGTAAAAATTGTTGAAAAGCCTATTATATTGACGGAGACGGAAAAAACCTTATCAACTTTTACATTTTTGATGTGTCCTTACGTCTATCCAGGGCGTTTTATCGAAGCAATTGAAACCGTTTCTAAGGATAAAGATTGGAAAACTTATAACGTCATTTTTGCCCACCAAGAATTTAAAGGGTGCAAGATGGGCGCTATCGTGTCAAAGGATGGCGATGAATGGGGTGAAGATTTCCCCCAAATTATAAGTGGGCATATCCACGATAATCAAACGCCTCAAAAAAATATATACTACCCAGGATCTCCTTTACAACATGCATTTGGTGATACAGATAAAAGAGTAGTTTGTATTATAGATGAAAAAGGTGTCATTACAAATATAGATTTAGATGTGCCCAAAAAGACAATAATTAAAAAGACCGTTTCAGACATATCAAAAGTTAATATAACAGATCTGCATTCTCACCTAAAAATAAAACTTACAGCTACTCCCGAAGAGTTTAAAGCTTTTAAACAAACGCAACAATATAAAGAATGCATTGAAAAAGGAGTAAAAATACAGTTGGATGTAAAGACTATAAAACGTGAAGAGTCGTCGACTGTTATCGAGCAAACTAATTTTAGACTTTTATTACAAAATTTAGTAGAAACAGATGGAGATTCATTATTAAAAAAAATTTATACTGATATATTGGCTTGATTATTATAAAATTAAAAAAAAATATTAATATAAATGAGGAAAAATGTTACATTTATTGACGATTTAATTGATACCGACTCTTTGATGACAAATGGGGGAGGGGGAAGTAATGATTATATTTCAAAAGGAAACATGGAACGTGATGAATACATAAATCAAATCAACCATAAACACATCAGAAAAGATAACTATAAAGATATTGCATACGCAATGAATGGTGGAATGGTTCAAAGTCCGCCTGTAAGAGAAAATTTTCAAATACAACCTTTTCAACAACCTTTTCAACAACCTTTTCAACAACCTTTTGTATTTGAAGAGCCTGTTATTAAACAGCGTCACAATCATTTTTTTGATCCAGAAGAGTTATCTTGTATGACAGTTTCAAATCACATTAAAGATTGTCCAATTTGTTCAAAATTTTATAATTGTGATAATTCCATCTATATTGTGTGCATCGTTTTACTTATAATGGTTTGTGTTATTTTATTAAAAAAAATCATTGAAAAATAATTATTTAAGATTTAAATAATTATCTCTACACAAATGTCAATAAATTATGATGCAATAGTTATGTCAGGTGGAGGCATGAAAGGGTTTGCATTATTAGGAGCAATTCAATATATGATTGATAACAAATTAATTGGCGATGTAAAATATTATTCAGGCACAAGCATTGGAGCTGTTATTTGTTATTTTTTGGCAATTGGTTATACTCCTATCGAAATGGTTGTTTACATCATTACAAATAATGTATTTGATAAAAAAGATCATAAAGGCATTGATTCTATCCTTAACGGGGAGGGTATATACGATTTTTCAATTTATTCGTCTCATTTTAAAAAAATGTCAATCGATAAAATTGGATACATTCCAACTTTTAAAGACCTTTATGAAAAAATGGGCATTACACTCTTTACTTGTACATATAATATCACCAAAAAGAAAAAAGAATATATATCTTTTTATACTTACCCAGATATGAATTGTATCGATGCCATTACAGTATCATCAAGTTTACCATTTATATTTAATGACTGTATATATAAAGATGAATATTTTATAGATGGAGGTTTTGTGGACAACTGCCCTTTTTTTCCGATTGTTACTTCTGTAAACTGTAAATCGTTACGTATTATTATTTTTAATACTCAAACAGATATAAGTAATGAATATACAAAACTTATTGACAAAATTTTTATGTTATTAACGATACCAATTGAAGAGTTGCAAAATATCCAATTAAAAGATATGAATGAAAACTGCACATATATCCAAATTAAAATTGATTCAATTAATTTTTACGATTTTCATATTAATCACTCTAAAAAACTCGAACTATTTTCAGTTGGATACAATTCTGTAAAAAATTTTTTATTAAACTAATTAATCATTTAAAGCTCTTTCAATAAAGTAAAATGTTGAGGAAACCGGTAATAACTGTCACCAAACTTTTTACAGAAAGACCAAGTTTTCGACCAAAAAAATTTCCAAGAATGCCAAATATGTATCTTGAATTAATTGAAAATAAAGGTAAAATAAAAATTGATTTAGTAAATCAAGAATATAAACCAGAACTAAATGATCGTGAGCGTGAACGATCCGGTCAAGATAACGATAATCGCGAACACAGAGAACGACGTGATGATCGTAGCGAAGATCGTGAAGATCGTGAAGGCCGTGAACGACGTGATGATCGCGAAGATCGTGAAGATCGTGAAGGCCGTGAACGACGTGATGATCGCGAAGACCGAGATGGCCGAGAAGGTCGTGAACGACGTGATGATCGCGAAGACCGTGAAGGCCGTGAAGGTCGTGAAGGTCGTGATGATCGTGAAGACAGAGATGACCGAGAACGACGTGATCGTGAAAACCGCGAAGACAGAGATGACCGTGATGATCGTAGATCGCGCGAGAGATCAGATAAATCTCCACCTAAAGAAGAAGACGATGGATTATCATCAAGGCTTAAGGAACTTTTAAAAGACAACAGGTCACCTGACAATGGACGTGACCGTGATCGTGATCGTGATGGAGATGATGATAGAATTTATACAGCCCCTCGTCTATCTGAAATAGCAGGAGGAACAAACTTACAACGAAAAGTTATTCCTGATATCTCGCGTAACAATATTCAAGACGACGAAGATTTAAAACGTGAACTTTTATTTAAGTTTGATTTGCTTCGAAAATCGTATAAAACTGCAAATATTCCAGAGTTTACTATACACAGTGATTATTCTACAATGCAACGTACATACGATTCAACTATTCGTCAGGTAAACGTAGACAGTAATATTGAAACATATAAAAGTTATCTTATTACTGGATTTTATATCACAGAATTCGTGCTTGGCTACTGGCTTAAATTTGATATGCAGGATTTCACTAAACAACAAATTGTAAACATGAATAAATATGAACATCTTCTTATTGAATTAGGTGAAAAGAATTACGTGCCAGAGGGAAGCAAATGGCCTGTTGAAATTCGTTTACTATTCACTATTTTAATAAATGCGGCCATTTTTATCATTACAAAAATGGTAATGAAGAAAATCGGTGGAAGTTTGTTTGGAACACAAGACGACACTATGCAACAAGTGCCTAAAAGAAGAATGAGAGGTCCTGAAATAAATTTATAAAAAAAATTTACAAAATATTATTTATAAAAAAATAATTTATAAATAAATGAGTGAAATGAGTGACGATGATTTTGTTAAAGCTCCACCAAAAATGGAATTCCCAAAAGGCTGGGTTTTAAATTTTGATGATGATAGTGACGGAGAATATTTTTACTATAATAGAACACTCAGGCTAAGAGGGAAACGAACACCTGTTGCAGAAATGAAAGATTTTATGAGAGAGTTTGGTAAAAAAAAAATAAAAATAAAACAAACATCGAAAAAATTACATATCATGCAAATTGATATAAATGGTGATCCATATTACAGATATTTAGATATTAAAAGAAACCAAACAAGCGAATTAACAAGAACACCACCTTTTAATATGCATGAACGTTTTCCATATGGCATTGAATTAATATTAACCAAACCCTTTTTTAAAGAGGTTGGTGAAAATTCAAAGGTAATAGTTACCAAACCAGATCAAGACTCGTATTTACAAGCCTTGTCAAAAGGAATACATTGTGACGAAGATTCACCTTGCGGTGAAGATCATGAATGCGATTTAGAACATAAAAAGTGTGTTCCAAAATCAGATCGATCTTATTATGACGATATTATGCGTCACGAGGAAGATGGAAAATTTTTTGTTGGAAAATCTCAAACTATTCAAAAGCTTATCGAGTCTATCGCAGCGAAAAAGAAAGTAGCCAAGAAAGCAGCGAAGGCTGCCAAGAAAGCTGCCGAAGAAGCAGCTGCAGCAGAAGAAGAAAGAAAAGCTGCCGAAGAAGCTGCTGCAAAGGCTGCTAGGAAGGCTGCTAGGAAGGCTGATAAGGAGACAAAGAAAGCCGCTGAAGAAGCTGCCGCGGCCGAAGAAGAAGCGGAAAAGGCAGCAAAGAAAGCGGCCAAGAAAGTCGATAAGGCAGCAAAGAAAGCTGCTGAAGAAGCTGTTGCTGCTGAAGAAGCACTAGCCGAAGAACAAAAGAAAGCAAAGAAAGCCGCCGAAGAAGAACAAAAGAAAGCGGCAAAGAAAGCAGCCGAAGAAGAAGAGAAGAAAGATGCAAAGAAAGCCGCCGAAGAAGAAGAGAAGAAAGCAGCAAAGAAAAAAAAGAAAGATGAAGGTGAGGATGAAAGAGAATTAAATGTGGATGATCTTAGCGGCGACTATGAAAATTTATCTGCATTACAAAAGGCTTTAATGGACTGTTTAGTCCCCGAATAAATCTTAATTAGTTTATATTTTTATAATATAAACTACTTGAATAAAAAGTCAAATATATCACCATATTCTATTTTCTGCCCCATCCTCAACGATTTATCTTTTATATGCATCTTTATAATTTTTAAACTTTCTACAACACATTCATGTACATTTTCATAATGCATATCAACTATATAACTTTCACTTAACTCGTTTACACTTGTTTCATTATTTATTTCTTTGTAATCATTATCTTGATCACGGTCATCGTTAGCATTTTTATCTTTATATTTATTTTCCTTATCCTTATTTTTACTCATAAAATATGATCAGTTTTCTTATAAACAAAATCGCAAAATGCGTTGAAAGAATATTCTTTATATAACAAGTTTCTAGTTTTTAAAACATACATTATTTTTTTATAAAGTAAAATCAAGTCTTCTTTATATTCATTATACCATTGTTTTTTGGTAAACATTTTATTTATATATTTAATCTTTAAAAGCACTTTACTTTAATTTTCTAATTCTTTTAATTCATTTTCAAGTTCTTTGTCAAGAGCACTTGAATTATCTTTATCTTCATTAATTTCCGACCTATCTTCTTTATCTTCGTTATCTTCTTTATTTTCTTCTTTATCTTCTTTATTTTCTTCTTTATCTTCGTTATCTTCTTTATTTTCTTCTTTATCTTCTTCTTTATCTTCTTTATCTTCTTTATCTTCATCTTTATCTTCAATTATATCATCAATAAGTTCAACTGTAGCGTGTTGTTTAAAATTAGGTGGATGTGACACTGAAAAAGCGGTAAATAATATATTATCAAATTCGTCCTCTTTATTTTTTTCAACTCGTTTTGTGTCACTTTTTTTAGACAAAGGTGGAGGCGGAGGTGGAGAATGAATCCGCGAAGATGTTTGTTGTACGCTTTTATTATACTTAATTTCTTCGATAGCCGCTTCTGATTTTTTCAACTGTTTTTTTAACTGGCTAATACTGTCTTGTAATATTGAAATTTCTTTTGAAAATTGCTCTTCTATACTCTTTACACGCAGTTCAAGCGATTTTGATTTTGTATGAAAAAAATATGTCATTGATCCAAGCGCAATAATTTCAAGTGAAATGTGTAGTATTAATTTTTTATCTTGAAAAATTGACATTTTAGTTTCTATTTTTACTATAGAATAGTCTTTAAGTTGCTAAATTTAAAAGATTTACAACCCTCCTGTTTTTCTAACCGGTGAAGATTTATCAACTAAAAAATGGGTGTAAAATTAAAATTGAGATGCTCAAAAATTTCCTTCACGACATCATCATGAAAACTCTTGCGATCCAATGTCTTTAACATATTAAAATCATTTCTTTTACACGGATACTTGTGCTTGCGTAATAACTGAAAAAGAACATATTGTGTATTTATAAAACTTTTACGATCAATCTTTCCTGTAAATTTAAACTTTTGATCGTACACATTTGAAATTTTATCAAAATCCTCCATCAATGCATCTTCAATATGAGAAATGTCATCCACCTTTTTACCCGTCAATTTATGATATATCAATACAACATCTTCGTAATGCTTTGAATGTCCCGTCTCCTTTAAAAACAATAAAATGTGCTCTTTCGTGACATTTGAAAAACGCTTTGACATATTTTCACATTGCTGTTGCGTCTGAACTATTCCATGAAGTTCTAACTGTGTTTCTAAATCTTTATACACTTTATCATCTATCGACGCATTCTGTTTACCCTGATACTGATTTATACAATCTTTGAAATGAACACGTCTCTCGTATGTATATTTATTTGAAATATTTACACGCGAAATATCCTTGTAACAAGAAGATTTATACGCTTTTTCTTCCTGTGATCCACATGATTCACATATTTCTACATTTGTATATTCGTTGTAAATAAACTCTTGTGTTGACTTGCATTTTTTACACTCTTTCTTTTTTACAGGAGACTTGTTATTACTAGAAACGATGTCTTCAAGTTCGGCATAATCAATATTATACATTTTTAATATTTCAAGATATTTTTTGACAACCGTTCGCACGTCTTGGTTATCATTTTGTTTTTTTGTCATGAATGATATTTTTTTAGGAGCAATAAGCATTTGTTTATACGATTCCAATAAAGGCGTCACATCCATCACATAAAAATTTAAATTTGTCTGAAAATCGATGCACTCTTGTTTATCTTTTAAAAGCGTTTCTACCTTATCGTTTAAATCTTTGATAATATGTATGGATAACGCATTATCTTTTAAAATATCCCTTATATCCTCAACTTGTTTATCAATATCTGTTATTTTTTCTTCATTATTTTTCCATTTGTCGCGTATATTTTTATCAATATTCAATATATCAATCTCCATTTATTTTTATTTATCTTTTTAATTGTGTATTAACACAATTAAAACTAATATTTCGTGCTTTAAACCATTTTTGCGAGAAATATATAACATTATTTTATTCCGTATTTTCCTTTTCTTTTTCCTTTTTATTTTTCTCCTTGTTTGCAATCTTTTGTTGATGTTTACAGGCCTTGCAATTTGCGCATAGACCATCCTTTGTTTGACGCGCCTTGTAAAAACACGAATGTTCCTTTACATTTTCACATAAATTGCACCATTTGTGTGTACAGGAACAACTTTCATAACTTTACGTTTGTCGCCATACACTCCTGTCAAATAACAATCTTTACACAAACGATTAACACCATCCTCGTTTCCCGCATTTTTGAAAAACCGTGAATAAGGTAAAAATCGACTTTCTTCGGTTTTATGGGTGACGCCCCCACAACGTTTTGTAAGTGGCTGGGATTTTTGGTCCTCATTATCTGCGTTTTCTACTTTGGTTTATTGACTTTTTAATTTTAAAGAAATATAAATTAATATAAAATGAAAATTGCTGTTTATAATGGCTTTGCATTTCACTACGAGATGTTTGGATATATCATTGAATTTTGCAGACATCATCGTATTCAACTTTATATTTATACAGAAACACAAAACAATATGAAATGGCTTGAGTTTTACATTGATTTTTTTCCAAAATGTTTTACCATTAAAAAACATACATTGTATCCACCTGAAAATGATTATGACAAAATTATTGTTACAACAGATGACGATTTTTCTTTTAAAGATAACTGGTTTAACGATCGTGTCATTGTAATTGATCACTATTACACAAATCGTCGTCAAATTGCACATCTACATATAGGAACTCGTTTTTTTTCATCAAATCCTTCACAAGAATGGGCACTTCCAGTATATCGACTGATTGATTTAAATATTAAAAAAAATGTTGAAAACAAATCAATAGTTTTTATTGGTATTCATGCTAGAATAGATCAAAATATTATATCAAAAATGTTTCCAAATATGATATGCATTTTTGCGGATAGAGCGATACCAACATATCAATGCGATAATATTTACAGTTATAACAATTTATCAACTATTGATCTTATATACTATCTTCGATGTTCTTCTTTTGTTTTTATATATAATATCGATACAGAACATATCGACAAAAAAATATCTGCATCAATTCCACTTGCTTTGGCTACTCTTTGTACACTTGTAATGCCTAAAAAGATGAATGACTATTATAAATTATCTTCTGCTATTGAATATGAAACACTTTCTGATCTTACAGAAAACATTTTAAAGCATGAGTCATTACTGGTTGACAATGATCTTCAAACTATGATAACACACCGAAATAGTGTATTTAAAAAATATCTAATTTAAATAAAACACCGCTTTTCCACAAAAAGCGGTACCAAAAACATTTTTTAACCAATCAAATAAAAAGAAAGTGCTCTCTTTATTTTAAATTATTTAATAATTTAAAATAAGTACAAAAAATATTACTAAAAAGGCCTAGTCGTAAATTTATTATAATTTTCTCATCTCATTTTCATCTTTATCCTGATGACTTTTTCAAACTTTTTTTAGGATAATATTTTTTCAAATCCGTTTTTAACAAATCGTCGCATCCGCCAATTATTTTTTTTGCTTATCAATTCCATTACAGTTTAGGATCATTTGTCATTCTTGTCCACGTGCTATAGGTGTGTACAAAAACATTAAAAAGTTGTTCTAGATAATCGTTGTTTTCCCAACAACTTTTTTATTTTTAATGACATCCCATCAAAGCGGTCAAATTTTTGTATCTATAAAAATTCCGACATCGAAAATTTCAAATTCTTAAGCCAACATAAAATAAATTTAAATATAATTTAAAAAAATTTTCTCCTCTATAATAAAAATGTCTATCGCTACCTCCAACTTAACATCCGGTTTTATCGATCTCGCCACTTATGACGAGCAAGAAAAATACACGTATGGCGGCTCTGAATCCATCGCCTACTTTGTTCGCGAAGTTCGCAAATCTACGTGGTTTACACAAGTACCTGTGGTTTTGAGCAAATCGTCGGGCCAATCTGGCTTTGGTCAACAATGGTCGGTCTCCATCTCTCGTGCTGGTGATTACCTCCTCCACACCTGGTTGCGTGTGGTCCTCCCCTCTGTGACAGCCGCCACCGCCAACGGCACCTCATTGGGTGCCACTAGTTCTGTCATCAACGTCTTGCGTTGGACCCGTAACTTGATGCACAACTTGATCCAAGAGTGCAGTATCACGTTTAACGATTTGGTGGCTGCCCGATTTGACAACTTTCACTTGGACTTCTGGTCGTCGTTCACTGTGCCCTCCGGCAAGCGCAACGGCTACAATGTGATGATTGGTAACGTCAACCAATTGATCAACCCCGTGGCTGCCAACCCCCTCATCTTGGTCGGCCAAGGTGGCGTCCAAACCAATACCACGGCTGGCGATGTTAAACCCCAAGTATTGCCTTCTCAAGTGCTTAACCTTCCTCTTCCCTTCTTCTTCTCGCGCGATTCTGGCATTGCTTTGCCCACGGCCGCTCTTCCTTACAACGAAATGCGCATCAACTTTTCGTTCCGTAACTGGACTGATTTGTTGATCAAGGATTCATATGTTCCTAGTCCTGTTTATTCAACAGGAGTTCCTCCTTTCGCATTCACATCTGCAGCCGCTACTGGTCTTGTCCCTACTATCACATCTGCTACAAATCCCACCACCACGGGTGCCGCTGGTTGCTGGGTGTCTCAACCTGCCCAACAATCCGATCTTGCCGTCAATGCCAACATTGACATCAGCAACTCGTGTCAAGTCTGGGCTAACTATGCCATCGTGTCGAACGAAGAACGCAAGAAGATGGCCTGTGCCCCTCGCGATATCTTGATCGAACAAGTCCAAACGGCTCCTCTTCAATCGTTCAATAACCAAAATCCCGTGAATACATCAACCAGTGGTTTTATGGGCATCTCGAACGGTACTCAAATCACTCCCCAATTTGATATCCGCTTCTCCCACGCCGTCAAGGTGCTCTTCTGGGCTGCCCGTAACAAGTCCAACTATGCCGCTTGGTCGAACTACACTTCTGACCCTCAATTCCCTCTTGGCCCTCACCAATCGGGTAACATTGGTTCTCAACCCGGTGTCAGTGCTCTCTTCGGTGTCGTCGACTTTACTGCCGGCTCGGACCCCGTTGACAATACCTCGCTCATCTATGAGAACACCCAACGTCTCCAAAACATGGGCTCGGATTACTTCTCCCTTGTCAACCCTTGGTTCCACTCACCCGTCATCCCTCTCGAGACCGGCTACCACAGCTACTCGTACTCGTTGGATTACTCCAACATTGACCCGATGGGATCCACTAACTATGGTAAATTAACAAATGTGTCAATTGTCCCCTTCTCCTCGGCTGCCCAAAACAACTCGTGGTACTTTAACGCAAGCGCCCAAGCCCCTACAGCCATAAACAATATCACAGCCGTTGCCATCAAATACGATTTCATCACCACGTGTGTCAACAACAACATTATCCGCATTTCTGGCGGTGCTCTTGGGTTAAAAAACTGGAAGCCCAAAATAGGAAGCTGCCGAAAACGTTACAATTCATCGTTTTCGGGCAAACAGTATAAGAATTGTACTCTTTTTACAAGAGTTATGTAACTTTCTAGTCCAAGTCTCAATGATTGGGCAAGATAATTTAAAATGACGGGAAACCCCTTAAGTCAATGCTACTAAACCAATTAGGAAACTAATTGTGTGGACAGGTTAATAGCCTCGTGTATAGTAATAACGCATTGAATTGGGCAATCCGCGGGTAAAGAACCTAAAATCGTTAATCGACTAGATTATGGTTCTCCCTCAACGACTACCGGATTATCGGTCTATGGATACTAGTCATATCTATATAGGTCTAAGGTATAGTCTACTCCTCTCCGAAAGGAGAGGTATTAGGAGAAATGTTCCAGTTCTCTAAAAGACCAAATATGGTCAAAAAATTCAAATTCAAAAAAAAAACAATTGCAAAAATTTTCAATTTCATAAAATTGAAAATAAAAATCAAATGCCACAAAATTAAAAATGATTGGATACGTTTATAGTATAACAAATTCAAAAACGTCTGACATATATGTTGGATCAACCATTCAAAAACCAGCTCATCGTTTTAAAGCACATCGAAGTAATGCAAAATCTGGAAAGAATGGAAAATTATACGACCATATAAGAGATATTGGTGTTGAACATTTTAATATAAATGTATTAGAAGAGTATTCTATTGAAAATGAATCGGAATTGTGTCAGAAAGAAAGAGATTATTATACAAAATTAAAACCATCTCTTAATATGATAGCTCCTCGTATTTCAGAAATTCATGAAACAGGAAGGATTTACAAGTTGTTTTTTAAAATGATATATCAATATTTTATATTGGTTCGACAAAGAAAACAATATCTAAAAGATTGGGCGATCACAGATCTGCTTCAAATGAAGGAACTACTCCTTTTTATACTTTTATGAGAGAAAATGGAAAAGATAATTTTGATATCGAATGTGTCGAGGATAATATACCTATTGATCAGTTAATCGTTCGTGAAAATCACTGGATTTCAGAATTAAAACCGACATTAAATAAAAATTTATTTTTATGTAGAACAGAGCAAGAGCGTGATAAAGCAAAATATCTTAAAAATTGTGAAAAAATAAAAGAACGAGTAAATGAACGTCGCTTATTAAAGCGATATGAGATCAATGCTCAAAAAAGAGATCATTATAAACAAAATAAAGAAAAGATATCTGAGAAAAGTAAGCAAAAATTGTTGGAACTAAGAACAAAAGAAATAACGCTTTATAAAGAAAATCCCAACTTTACAAAAGAATTGTTGTCAACAAATACAAATATTCAATTAAAAGAAATTATGAGAAAATTTGGATTTGATAATTCTCCAAGAGTGAAAGAAAAATTGATTGAAAGGATTTTAAAAGAGCAACAAACACTATTTAATTAAATTATCATCTTGATGATAATTTAATGATAACTTAATAAACAAATTGTCCACCGTTGCATATCTGTAATTTCAACTGTATATTTTCCAGTTGCAATTCGTTCACTTTTTGTTCAAACCGACGAATCTTCATGGGCAAATCATTTTCGTCCAAGAACTTTTCGGTCATTTGTAAAAATGAGGCAAGCTTTTTGGTGGATTTGTAAATTTCTTTTTGCTTGTTGAATTCGACTTGATACGGAAACAGAAAATCGTGTAACATTTTTTCGATGGGTCGCCCAGATACCTTGAAAAGCTTGACAAGACGCCATTGGCTGTACATGGATTCTGACGATGTGTGTTTTTTGTTGCGTTGTAACATTCTCCCGTCAGAGAAGCCAATTTTTAGCATTCCTTTGCCGATATAAGAGACGTAAATGACGGAATCAGCTGTGTATTCTTCGAGCTTGACTTCTTGTTCAAGCACTTCGGCTTCGATATCCATTTCGGTGAGCGTTGCGAAGGCTTTGATGGGTCTTTCAAGAGCGACGGATCCTGTGGATAACAATTGTTGAATCCACCCTGTGACATTGACGGCAAATTCTGAAGAAATCCAATATGAAATATGAATGGCTACTTGAGGATGCACCCACGTTCCTCTGTCATCATTATCACCATCTACTTTTATGTCAATTAAGCATTTTTGGGGGTCGGTGGGAAAAGTGACCAACCCTTTTTCTTCCATATACACGCTTATTTTTTCTTTTGTAGCGAGTTTTTCTAAAAATTCTTTTGTTTTATCATTTCTATGCCATTGTTTAAAATCTTTTCCACCGGCCTTGCATAATTGAGTGGCATTGATATAACCGTCTTCAACACGTGAGATGACTTCGATACCACCAAGTAGAATACGATCTTTTTGGTCATTTTCTTTTTGGTCATCGATATCTTTTTGTTTTAATGCTTGGATTAATTCATCTTTTTGTAAATTATTGTATTCAAGAAGTCCGCGATCTTTGGCAAGCAATTTCAATTTATTTAAACTCATATCAATATACTCAAATACAGCATCGTCATCTTCTTTATCCACTATGATTTCACTGATTAATGTGTCCTTGTCAAGATTTGTTGAGATACCACGTTCTTTGGCGATTTCTTTGAGTTGAAAAATATTCATTAATTTATAATCAGGGTCACCTTGCTTTGAATCACTTTCATCAAGACCTAATTTGGTCCAGAAACGCTCTCGACGCCTTTCGACCATTTCAAACATTCGTTCGTGGATATTTGCAATCGATTTGGAATTTGAGACACCAACTGTAAAGCCATATTTTTTAGCTTCTTCTCCAAGCTTCTTTTTTGACATATTTTTCCACGAAGAAATGATAAGTGGGTCGATAGGTGTATGAATTAACTCGACAAATTTATACCATTCTTCGTTTGGAGAGACTTCACGTGCTTGATAGGGATCGTGATCGTCTTCTTCGGGGTGTTCAATGACATATTTAAATGTTTCGACCCAGTTTTCAATGCTTGCAGCTGAACAGAATCCACCGCCACCACGCTTGGACTTGCCATTAAACATACGGGCGGTAGCTTGTTTTCCAACTGTTTCGTGTGCTTCAAGCAATAAATCATAGGTGACGGAGAGCGTTTTGCATTCGCGAACAAATGATTTAGGATTTGACATTTTATGAACGACCATCTTTGGGTTTATTATTTTATAATAGCTTTCTCTTTTAAGCTTTAATTAAGATTTTTGTTGTCTGCCGAGTGTTTGACAAATGACGACAAATTGACTTTTGTAGCAAAAAAATGTAAATACTGTTGTTTCTTGTCAACTCATAAATTAATATTTTGTGGTTATTTATGTTTAGTTTATTAGTAATTTGAAATTAAAGGAGCACTTCCTTTTTATATTTGAAGCGATATTATGGTTCCAAATAATATTTTTGGCACGGCTTTTTGTGAAAAAGCCGTGTATTTTTATAAAAAATTTAATACTTTTTTATAAAGAATGTCAGAGTCATTTGTTACAATTCCGAGAAATCTTGCACAGGCCTCCCCTTATTTTATAAGTATTGCCGCATTGTGTACATTGCTTTTAACAAAAAATAAATGGTGCTTGTGGTTTTTGGTAACATACATTGTTCTTGGAGAAGCTTTAAATCATCTTGAAAAATTTGCATTTAAAAAGGCATTGGACCCAGTTGATCCATGGATTCGTCCTAATCCGCCATAATCTGGATGTGGTATTTTTAACGAGTGTTCGGCAAATGGTAGTAAAACGTTTGGGTTTCCAAGCGGTCACGCGCAGACAACGACATTTGCGGCGATGTTTTGGAGTCTTTACATTTACAGACAAACAAAGTGGAGTAAAACTGAAAAATGTCTGAAAATTGTCCTATTATGGATTCTTGCTGGATTTGTGTGGTATAGTCGTGTGGCTATTGGGTGTCACAATTGGACACAAATTGCAGGTGGCATTGCACATTTGGTGCAACACTTGGCGCAGGATCGTATATGCTAATTGAAAAGCACGCCCCTTTTTAAAAAAAAGCGGCACCAAAAAAAAAATCAAAAATTAAATATAGTACTTTTTATGTTTTTGGTAGTTCTTTCTTTACACCTTTGGAGATTTAAAACGCCGATTTCTCAGAATAAAAAAAATTCCAAATTAGTAATGGCGAATTTCACGCCTTACCTGACTTATCTCCCTTGTGAGGTTTCGTAGGTATTTGTTCTTCTCCTCGAAAACATTTTGGTCGTCCATTACCACTCTTCTCGAGTTGTAATAAAAGTAAAATGTTTTTGGACGCATTTATGTCTCTATCCATACAACATAATGTACACTCGTTGGAATTACAACGGATTACGCTGTGGTAGTTTGACATTCGTGCTTTTGTCTCTCCTTTTCTTTTTTTCTTGTTTCGATACAAATTTACTCTACCAAAACACTTGTTACAGGTCTTGCTTGTCCCCCATTCATCAATCTCAACAACATCACAATATCGTCTTAGTTCTCTTTTTAGTTTCAAAATAGGTGTGGTTGGATGTCCTTTAGTTAATCCATGTTGTTGAGAAAAATCACCAAACCCAACTAATGTTTTATGGGAGTTATTGTTATTTCCTGAAATAGTTTTACATATTTTATCCAATGTTGCCTTACTTCGACAATAAGAGGTAAAAGATAATCCTCTAAAATTCTTCTCACAGTGGAACTTCATATAGATGTCTAATTTTGGCAACACGTACTCTAAATAAACAAGCATATCTCGTGTACTACTTGCCTTGAAACTAGGAATCCTTTTCCAACTCTCATAATGTTCCCATTTTTTATACCACATTTGTATTTTTTTACACGCATAAATCATCTTGGAGTCATGACGATACTGTCTGGTTGTGCATTGTAATATGTCACCTTTGTCATTACAAGCCGTATATAAAGCACGAACGCCTGGATCAATACCTACATAGGAATCATACTGTTTTTCTGTAATGTCAATGGGTTTTACTTCTTTTGCTTTGGGTTTTTCCATAGTAATTACACCCGCTTTCCCATCAGTAAAAATGGTATAATGAAAGGTCTTGGACGAGGTCTCGTATTGTTCAATGTTAAATAATTCCAACCAGTATTCTCTTCGCTTTTCGGCAAAATCCTTGATATTAGGTTTATTTGTAAGGTAAGATACAATATCTTCTAAACAAGAGGTACAGATTTGAATGCTATCCATGGTAAAACTATTTTTATTAGGCAATAGACTAAAGGAATGAATGCCTTTTTTGTTTGGATGTTTTTCAAACTCTTTTTGGATTTGATGATAAATAGACATAAAATGTGATGAATGCTTAGTAATATTAGTTTCAGTTGGCGTATATTTTAACCAGTTTCTCATATGTTGAATAAAAGGATTCCGACCAGTGTATTCGTCCAAGTAAATATCCTTGCACCAACTATAAATGACGCTTTTTTGAGTTTCGCCGGTTCGTAGTTCCAGATACTTTGAGAACCGCTTGTAAAAATTTAGTTTAAGGTGGTTCTTAGTCACTGTAAGTTGTTGCTTGTTTAGGTTATTAATTAGGTTTCCCATTTTATCTCTAAATGGTAGGTCATCAATAAAGGACGAAAACTGTTGGAATGACTGGTACAGTTCGTCTTGAACATCAATCGTAGCATTTCGTTTTTTCATTACCGATACAGTCGAACACGCTCTATAAAATAAATTTTGTGTCAGTTCTGGTAAAGGTAGTTTTTGTTCCAGTAGACGTGTAAAATGAAAATTAAGTAGTTTATAGGACAAGAAACTAATCTTGTTGATGTTATAGACAATATCTTGGATGCCTTGTTTGAGATAGTTATTCTTGACCAAACTGTTCCACGATAATTTAACACATGTAAAATCCGTATCTTTGTTTTCTTCCTTACGTTTCGATACATCGCTTCGTGTTTTCTTTTCCTTGTTTGGATCCGGCGGCTCGGATTTCTTTCTGGGAGGCATCTGTTTTATATATGTTTTATCTTTAAGTTGGAAAATATTTTCTATTTTATTTTTATAAAAAATAAAAATCTATTCCGCTTCCTTTTTATTGGATTCTTCTTTTTGTGCTTGAAGTCGTGCTTTACGATTTAAATAGGCTTGATGACGATAAGCTGCAAGACGTTCAGGGTCAGTTTCACTTAATTTTTTTTGGTATGCTAGTTTTCGTTGTCTAGTGAGTTCAGGGTTGGCTTCAACATATTTACGCTGTGCTTTATGTTGTGCTTCAGTATAGGAAGCAAACTTGTCTTCCCATCCTTTGATGACGAGTTCTAATTCTTGGATTTTTTGTTTTAATGAGTGATTTTCAAGTTCAAGAGAGGACATGTTTTCTATATATTATATAGAAAATGTTTAAATGGGAGTTTTCATTTTTCATAATCTATACGAAGTATATCATACTTTGATAACACGTCGTCATATAATTTTTTATTATAACCTTTTTTAGTACTACGCCAAAAATTTCCTAAATTTACATTTTCATATATTTCAGATGAAACTGGGGCACGTTTTTCTTTTTCTACAAAACTCACTAGCATATTACATTTTTTTAATGGGGTTAATTTTTCTTTATTTTTAACAGTTTCATAATCTTTCTTAAGAACACAATTTTTTGATAATATATCAATGTATAATTTTTCATGACAACCATCAGTAATACTTTTCCAAAATTTTCCATATTCATCTGTGTTTGTAGGAGCACGTTTTTCTTTTTCTACAAAAATTAATAAAAAATTACACTTTTGTTCAGGGGTTATTATGGCTTGCCTTTTATCATATGAAGATTTAATAATTTTATTATTTGATAGCATATCATTAAACAATTTTTTATGTAATCCTTGTTTAATACCATTAAAAAAACTACCCAATAATACATCATTATATATTTCTGATTGAGTAGGAACACGTTTTTCTTTTTCTACAAAATCTAATAAAAGTTCACACTTCTGCTTAGCCGTTAAAATAGTTTTTTGTTTTTTATCTATTCTTAATGCACATGTTTTTTCATAATCTTTTTTAAGCAATTCGTTCTTTGATAATATATCATCATATAATTTTTTTATATGACCTGATTTAATAGATGTCCAAAAATGCCCTAAATGTACATCTTTATATATAAAAGTTGCAATAGGAATGCGACCTTCTTTTTCTACAAAATCTAATAAAAGTTCACACTTCTGTTTAGGCGTTAATATAGGTTTTTGTTTTTTATCTGTTCTTATGGCACATGTTTTTTCATAATCTTTTCTAAGTATTTCATTCTTTGATAGTATATCATCGTATAAATGTTTTTTTTGACCCATTTTAGTTTTACTCCAAAACCTTCCTAAATGTATATTTAAATATAATTCTTCTTTAAATGGACTGCGATTATTTATACTAACAAATTTTAATAATAACTCACCCTTTTGAACAACATCAAGTTTTTGTTTATTTTTATTATCTTCTTTTATTTTAATAGATTTTTCATAATCATTTCTAAGCATTTCATTCTTCGATAATACATCATCATATAATTTTTTATGAACTCCATTATGTTTAATAGCTGACCATAACCAACCTATATTTATATCATTATATATTTCATTGTTTTTTGGAATTCGGCTTTCTTTTTCAGTGAAATTTAATAGCGACATAATTTTATCTTTTTTACATATTCCATTAATTTTACCCATACTATCCGCCACTAAATTATACCGATGGCCACATAATGTTTCTTCTTTCTTTTCATCTTCATCATCGTCCTCCATTTCTTCCATCTTTTCCATCTTTTCCAAACGAATATACCCTCCAATGCTCTTGGTATCCATAGATGCCTTTATACGCTCATCATATGTAGACAAGTGTGCTAAAAACGATTGAATACGGTCAAGGTCATTTTCGCTTGTATAGGGTACATAAATGGTTGCTAATGTCTTGTCTGGACGAAGACGCAATGAACGTCCAATGGCTTGGATCACAAACACCTCGTTGGATGACACGTGAAGAAAAAATATAGACCGACAATGGGTTGCATTAAATCCTTCCACCAAGACCCTGACATTGACCAAAAAAAGTATTAATCCATCTTCAAATGCCTTAAATAAACGTTTGCGTTCAGATGAAGATGTATCGGCATCAATGTATCCTGCACACCCAGGTCGTAGTCTGTTTAATTGTTCTTGGAAACGTCTGCCTTCTTCGCATGAAGTCGCATACACGATACAATGAGACTCGTGTTGTTTATATACCAAGTAATATGCCAGTTGGGCATTGGTCACATCGTCCTGTTCAAAAATAGGAAACACAAATTGGTAATCAACCAAGTATCCGTCTGTGATGGCTTGACGAACAGAATACTCGTAAAAAAGCGAGTCGTCTTCAGGTTTATCTAAAGTGGCTGAAATATAAACTACTTTTTTGGTATCGGCTAATGCACGAATGTAAGATGAATACGATTTTTGTTCTACTTTTTCATCTTCAATATCATCTTCATTTTCTTCTTCTACTTCTTCTTCGTGGTCAAATTCTTCTTCGTCATCGTCTTCAAATTCATCCTCGCTATCTTTAAATTCAACTTCATTATCCATATATCGTTCTGGTGTCTCTACATGGTGTGCTTCATCAACTATATAGCGTTCAAAAAGATGTAATTCGGTATGAATATTGACGATGGAGTTATAAACACAGATGACAATTGTTTCGTCTGTAAGTTCATCAAGCGAGTGATGGTGTCCTGTGCCGATTAAAAAAGAATGAATGCCCATTTTTTCACACTCTCCACCCCATTGTTCCAACAAGACAATGGTAGGTACCAAAACCAGCATTTTTTCGGCAATATGTCGCTGGTGATACTGTAAAATAATAAACGTTTTACCACACCCAGTAGGAATACTCAAGTATACATTTTTAGTTTTTTCCTGACCCTTTTCCATAAAATAAATGGCTTGTTCTTGATAGGGGCGAATAGTTAGTTTTTCTGTACTTGTCACGGTAGGAAATGATAATGATTGAATTCGCTTACATTCGGTTCGAAAGACATGATCGCTAATCGTTTTATCTAATATATCGCCATTTGTAATTCCGCCTTGAATTAATGGATGAAGTGACGATTCCAATGTGCGACATAAGATTTTCAATGCATCTTTGAATTGAAGCGAACAACATGCTAAAAAAGTAGAAATACAACGCCATGAAATAAGTCCATTATAACATTTCATTTGAATGACACGATTTCCTTTCATATCCCACGCATCAATACCCATATCTCGCATCATACCTTTCTTTTCTCGTTCATCAGGCGGAATGTCTTCCCATCGTAAAAAGATAGAATGATGTTCCTTGGTAAGAATAATACACCATAACCATTCAAAGATTTTATGTAGATGGTCCTTATAAGTAGCAGTATCAATGTCTACAGAGGAGAGGTCTTCGTGAATATATTTTGTATAACGTTGAACATGGTGTTCTACTTCCATTAGATTTATAATAAAAATGTTTTTATTATAATAAATTCATTTTTATAAAAAAGAAGTTGATGAATAGTTATAAAAATCGGCGTTTTAAATATCCAAAGGTGTAAAAAAAGCAGCACATTAAGTGTAGGCTTCTGCGAATTCCATATAAAAATCATCGGAGTCGCCATATAATGGCTGTCCTGCTGCATAAGCCGGTACAGCACGTGTCCCGTTTCCTGTGCCCATTGTTGCTTGTTGTTGGTGACGAGGTGCTTCTTTGTTTGTAAATTTTTCTTTGGTTTGAATCTTGCTACTGACTTCAAAAATAAAACGCTTGATTTCACTTTCGTCGTGAGGCCCGTCATAGCGCACGAAAGGTTTTCCGGCGACATACAAAATCATCAAAGGCACGTATTTAATTTCGGAAATGGTAGCTTTACTCATTCCAATAATATGTTTTTGTGCACTGACATTAATCATTGCAAACTGACAGCCTCCCAACTGGCCGGGCATTCGTTTAAAAATTGGTATAAGTCCGCGACTATATTGACAGTTTACTGAGTAAAATAAGACCAAACTTATTCCTCTTATGGAGTGACATAAGATGGGACCTTTTTGCCCTTGTTGTATACTAAAATCTTCTGTTTGTAAAAATAATAATCCGCTCATTACTTCTTTATTTATACTATACAATCTTTTTTAAATGGTATTATAGCGCGGTCCCGTCCGCGCACCGACGGAATTAAAGCGGGGCACCGCCCCCGCGCGACGGGTTTAATGTGCTATACCTGAGTGTTTTACATCGTCGGCTTTGACAAATTCCGCACACCAACAAAGTTTAGTTTTGGAGGTAAAGCCCCTTGCCAACTCTTAATTCCGTCGCGCGGGGGCGGTGCCCCGCTTAAAATTGAAAATTTAAAAAAGAATAAATAAAATTAAAAAGAAACCGAAACCAGCATGAATTTTCCGAATTTTCCGCTTTACGAAAGGCTTGCTCATACTGAAGAGGATTACAAAGAACTTAATGACGAACAAAAAGATGCTTTGATTGACAAATTCAAGGGGATGAGTGATGAAAAACAAGAAATTGTTTATGCCCTTATCAAAGCGTATTATATGGAAGAACAACAACAATTTATGTCTACAAGCGAACTTCCTTATAGTGGAAAGGCCTTGAAAAATCGTTTGAAATTTGACTTGGATTGTATTCCAAGTAAATTACAGTATATTTTACATGAATTTTCAAATATGAAATAAAAATAATAAAATTTGTTAATTCTATAAAATAAAATTTACAAACACCCACAAATTTTGTGGGTGTTGAAATCAAAAATAAAATTAAAATAAATTAAAAACCATAATTAAATTTTTTAGAAATCTAAAAAATTTAAAGCATATCAGGTCAAATCATTTTTTTTTGTAAAATTTTCAATTTATAATTTGTTTTTAATTTTTTTGAATTTCTTTTCTTTTTTTATAATTTCTTTCTTTCTTTTTTATTTTCTTTTAAAATTTAAAAGAAAATTGATATATCAATATAACAAACCTTTGAAGTCTGGTGGCAAATTATTTGGTCATTAGAATTCACTTGATATTGAATTGCTATTTATTCTTCTTTTTTATAAATATCTTTTTTGTGAATGATTAATATAGCATTTCTTTTTTATATTTTAATCATTATTGTAGTTCTAAATAATTAATTTAAATGTAACGTTTTTGGTACCTGTTTTTGTGAAAAAGCGACGCAATGTTAAATTAAATATTTAATTTAATATAAATGGACATCATTGATTTTTTACCGACTTACACAGAGTTTGATAAGGATGTACAAGCCATTTTAGGTTCAGATTTAGTGGATACAACTTCTTTGTATCATAAAAAAGAGTTTAACGATGTTAGGCTTCAGCCCATTGAAAAACGTCCTGAAAAGTCAGGCGAATATATGAATCATCAAATTATTATGGCGCGATTTTTAAGCTCGTATACACCATATAATGGTATTCTTGTAATGCACGAACCAGGAACAGGAAAAACGTGTGCGTCTGTCGCTGTTATTGAAAAAATTCGATCTGAAAAATCATCATTTCGAGGTGCTCTTATTTTGATGAAAGGTAAAAATTTAATTGAGAATTATAAGAAAGAGCTTGTTGAAAAATGTACAGATGGCAAGTATAAAGTTAAGGATGAGGAAGAAGTTAATAGAGATAGTAAAAAAGAAGAAAAAGAAGAAAAAAAAGTGGGGTATGATAATCCCGGAAAATTGTCTGCCAATAAACTACGACGACGTATCAATAAAAAATTAGCAGAATTTTATCAATTTCAAACATTTGAGACCTTTTCAAAACAATTGTCAAAAATGAGCGATCAAGATATTATTAAAAATTATAGCAATATTATTATTGTAATTGATGAAGCACATCATCTTCGCATTGTAAATGATAAAGGTCGCGTAGATGAATCATTAAAAGGACAATATAATAATATACATCGATTATTGCATCTTGTTAAAAATACAAAAACTATTTTAATGACAGGCACGCCAATGATTGATTCGCCTTCCGAAATTTCAAGTTTAATGAACCTTATTTTGGGTATGGATAAACAACTTCCAACTGGTAAATATTTTGAAGAAGAATATATGATACGAAAAAAAAATGGAAATCTTGTAATTAATCCTAAAAAAGAAGGCGAGTTGAAAAATATATTACACGGTAAAGTCAGTTTTTTAAGGTCAATGCAAAGTTCTGTAAAACGTGAATTTATTGGAGAAAAACTTGATTTACAATATTTTAATCAGTTTACGTTGGATATGAAACCGTTTCAAAAGAAACATTACATGAATGCTTTACAAAAAGATCGAGATGGAAAAGGTATTTATATCAATAGTAGAGAAGCAAGTTTATTTGTATACCCAGATGGAAAATATGGGTCAGAAGGATTCAAGGAATATACAAAGGTTATAAAAGATCGGGAAACAAATAAAGTTAGGATTAGTCTTAAAGATGACAAAATGCGGGCTCCTTACAAAGGAAAAACAACTAAAGAAAAACTTGAAATTCTTTCAACATTTAGTATAAAATATGCCAATTGTATAAAGTTGCTTTTGGAATCGGAAGGAAGTCATTTTGTTTACTTGGATTTTGTGCAGGGAAGTGGTGCAATCATTTTTGCAGAATTGTTAAAAGAGTTTGGGTTTAGCAATTTCAGAAGTGGCGGAAAGGGCCCAAAATTTGCCCTATTAACAAGTAAAACATCTTCTGATATCAATAATGCAATTCGTATATTTAATAACGATTCAAATGTAAATGGCGAAAAAATAAAGGTTATCATTGGTACTAAAATTATTAGTGAAGGATTTACTCTTAAAAACGTAAGACATGTGCATATATTAACGCCTCATTGGAATTTTAGTGAGACAGATCAGGCAATTGCGCGTGCGTTTCGTTTGTTTTCGCATAATAAATTGCTTGAGAGTCATCCAGATATCGTTGTAAAGATTTATTTATATACAACAATAATTGAAAAAGATGATGACCTTACAGATAGTGAGACATTTTCATCAATTGATCGATATATGTACAAGTTTTGTGAAGACAAGGATATATCAATTAAATCAATTGAACATCTTTTAAAAATAGTTAGTTTTGATTGCAAGTTAAATAAAGAACGTAATCAATTGCCTCCTATTTTAGACAATTTACGAAACTGCGAATATCAAAAGTGTGCATATACATGTTTTGAAGAGGAATCTGAAGAGGAATCTAAAGATGAAAAAGAAGATACATCAACTTATTATTTATTTTACAGCAATGATGATCAAATTAAATTGATTGAGCGTATTAAAAGATCATTTGATAAAAAACCTTATTATATAATACAAGAATTACAAAAAGAATACCCAGATATTGGTATACATTTATTGATTCAAACGATTTTATATATGATTGATAACAAAGTGATTGTTAAAAATATAAATGGCTTGGATATGTATGTGTTTTATTCAAATAATTTTGTTTATTTAACGTTTCAGTTGTATGATTCAAATGTGTTTGATATATTTTACACGACCCATATTCCTTTACAGTTTGAATTTAATTTTAATAAAGAAATTAACAAACTTTATGGGGATTATCTGCCAATTTTATTTAATTTAATGCGATCAGAAAAAGTTTTAGCTGTGAAAAAAAATATTCTGGGCTCTTTTAGCGAAAATGCAAAAGAGCTTATGCTTGAAATAGCGATTTTATCACGTGAAAAAGGATATAAAGATAGCGAGGTGGATCCTATAAGAGCTTTTCTTCTTCAAGAATTTAACAATTTTGTATTTCAAAGCAAAGATATGATTGTATCGACTTTGCTTGGAAAGAAAAATTACAGATGTTTAAAAGGAAGTGAAAAATGGAAAAAATGTCATGCAAGCGTAGAAAAACCTGTTGTAGAACAAAAATTAAACGAATATGGATACGAAGGTTTGTATGATGAAAAAGGGCGTTTTAAAATAAAAGAACAGCAAAAAGATCTACCAGATGATACACGAAAAGTAACAAAAGGAAAAAGATGTGATTCGTGTATACACAAAAATGAGCTATTGTTTATAATACATAAATTAAAGATAAATCCGCCAGAAAAGTATAAAAATAAAAATACAGAGGATGAGTTAAGAACAGTATTAAGTGGTAATAAAGATATTGACGATAGGATAGACATAGATAGGTTAGATAAAATAGAATTGGTTCGCATTTTTTATTGGTTGAATGAAGGTAAAAAGGCCATATGTGATATAATTGAAAAAAAATTTATAGAAAAAGAAATGATGATAAAATGAATTTAAATTAAATTAAAATAATTTAAAAATATTTATTTTTCTGATTAATAAAAAAGATGAGCTTTTCGTTATCAAGCGCTGTAAATATTTGCAAGGTTAACACTGGATATGATAATAAAATACAATCTGATCGTTATGAAAATCCAAACAATTTACTTTGTCCGTTGTGGAATGGTTTAGACCAATACGGTCGTGCTGTTTGCGTAGATTCTTATAACACTAAATACGCAGGATGTTCGTCGGCTTTAGATCGTGTGGCTGTTGAAAACTACCAACGTCCTCAATATGCTGAGTTTATTCCTCTTGATACAATGGGTTATCTTAACCCCTCTGCACTTGGTTCTCCTGTTGATCCCAACACTTCTTACCAAAAACAAACAGAGTTGTTACGTGAAAAAGCTGTTAAAGAAATGTACGAAAAAGGTGGCAGTGTTGGTATCCAATACAGCAAAGTTGCTTCTCCTTACACGACTGGCCAACAAGCTGCGAATGGCTGTCCTAGTGGTCAATGTCTTAATGGCTTTGATGGATACCGTGCTCAATTGCGCGAGAACTATGTTGATACTCGTGCCAATCGTAATTTCCAAGAGCGTCGTGACTTGTCGGGCATTTCTTCGTGGAAAAGCAATTGCAGTGCCTGCTCTGCTGGAAACCGATAAACTATATTTAGGTCATTAATTTTATTTTATATATAAAGAGTGTTTATATATAAAAATTAAATGTTTACGACGAGCGACTTGATAAGGCATTTTGATGATTTATTAGAAGATTTAAAAAATGGAGAATTGTCTAGTGAAAAGGTAAGAGATCTAAGTTTATTGTATGTAAAACATCAAAAAGAAGAATATGACAAAAAGGAATCCGAAGATACAGATACCGAAGAAAACTTGAAATATTTTGCATTAGGATGGTATATTCATAATTTTTTAATTAAAAAGCCGAATAAATAAATGAGCACTGATTATTTAAATATATTAAAATCCGCAAAAATAGAAAAATTGAATATTTCAAGTGATTTTCAAGTTTCACCAAATGAAAATCAAATAGGTGTGTCAATTGTCCCACCTTGTACAGCAGATATCAGATTTAAAGTTGGCAAATTCTCTATACAACATCCTCGTTTTAGTTTAACAAAAAAAGACTTGGAATTACCCACACAATGGCAAAATTTTTCAAATGACAAAAATAATAAAAATAAGAAATTGTTACGTTCTTTGCGTCCTGTAAACCAAGGAGCATGCGGGTCATGCTTCGCTGTAGCTATTGCCACAACGCTTTCAGATAATTTTTTATTTGGAATGAATTTAGACTACAATCCCAATCTTAGTCCAATGTATATTTTATCATGTTTAAAAAATCCAATTTACAATAATATATGCGGGGGCGGCAATCCTTCTGGTGTTATTGATGATGTTATTAAAAATGGTATAGCAACAAATTGTTGCATTGATTATTATAAAATATGTGATAAAAATATATATTGTGCGGGCGAGGGAAAACATCATTTAGATCCGACATCTGTAACACTTCAACAACGAAATAGTATAATTGATAATCTTGAGTGTGATTGTTGCACGGATGGAGCCCATAAACTGTATAAAGTAAAAAATAAAATTATTTCATACAGTGTTCCCGATATCAAACACCATCTTATGAAATATGGAGCGGCTGTTGGTGGGTTTTTAGTTTACAAAAATTTTATAAAAGATATAAGCAAAGGTAAATTTAAAGAAACAAATGGTATTTACATCAGATCTGTAAATTATTCAGGAGATGCAAACGATATTGACGAATTATTAGGTGGTCATGCTATTTCTATTGTAGGTTGGGGTTCTGAAAAAATATCTTTTAAAGCTATTAAATATAATTCTTTCACTGATTACGACGAATACAAAGATGTTAATATAGATTATTGGATATGCAGAAATTCATGGGGTCAAAAATGGGGTGAAAATGGTTATTTTAAATATGCCATGTATACCACGTTTCCAGATTCAAAGTTGCCTGATATAAATAAAGATGTTGCATTTGAAATAAATACGTCATTGACCAATCAACCTAGTTTAGGAGGTGTGATTTTAATGTTTCCAGATAGTATGGATGATGGTGTGTTGAAAAAATCATTGACATGTAATGCGGACGCGGATTTTAAATGCAAGGAAGGTGTAAGTGAATACACCGACGATGGAGATAAATTTATTTTAACACTAAAAGAACATTTATTTACAAATCGTATTTTGTATATGTGTTTATTAGTTATAATTTTTATATGCTTGTATTATATATTTTTTCATACTACCACTGGTAAAAAACGTAAACATCACTCTAGAAAGTAAAATAAGTAAAATTGAATAAAAATAAGAATAAAATGAATACAAATAAATGTCAATTTGTATTTATGGGCATCAACTGTCTCTTGAAGATGAAGACCGAATCATCAATAAAGTCAAAGTCGTTAAAACGGAAAATTCCTACAATCCGCGTACTGGGTTTAAAGTTATCGAAACACCGTTGAACGCGTTTTTACAACATAGTGAGAAACAGTGTTATTATGTTCCGTTTCATTGGGCGTTACAAAATCTTGAAAAATGCCAGCGACGTGATCGAAGCGAATTTAGTGTCATTTCAGTTCCGTTTACAAGCGCCTTGCGAAACATTCAATTGGAAATTAAAGACGAATGCTTGCAACGACTAAACAAATTTGGGTGTGTGCTTATATCTCTTTATCCAGGTGCAGGAAAAACGTGTTTGGCCATTTATTTGGCAGCAAAGGTTATTAAATTAAAGACGCTTATTGTATGCCACCGTATCGTATTGATGGAGCAGTGGAAGGATAGCATCAAACGGTTTACAGGAGAGGACACAACCATTGAGTTTGTCAAGCCTAATATGAAAAAGTATAATGAAAATGCCAACTTTTTTATAGTGAACGCCCAAAATATGAAAAAACTGGGTCGTGATTTTTTCAAGACGATTGGGTTTGTTGTCGTGGACGAAATTCATGCCATTATGGCGGAAAGTTTATCGGAATCAATGTTTTATGTAAGTCCACGTTATTTGTTAGGTTTAAGCGCGACACCAACACGCCCTGATGGCATGGATGGGTTACTTGATTTGTATTTTGGACCTGAAAATAGCATTCGACGTGAGCTATATCATAAACATACAGTGTATAAGGTGGATACAGATATTGAGTTTGAAGAAGAATCTAGTAATTGGAATGCACTTTTAACATCACAGTGTTTACATGAAGGGCGCAATAATATGATTGTGGATATTATTCGCGACTTTCCAGAACGGCATTTTTTGGTCTTGTGTAAACGTGTCCAACAAGCGACATATATTGCAGAAAAATTACAGCATGAACACGACGAAAAGGTATCGTTAATGATTGAAGATACAAACACGTTTGATCGAGAATCGCGTATCATTGTAGCCAGTCTCCAGAAATGTGGTGTTGGATTTTCGCACGATATTCTTGATGCCTTGGTGATCGCTTCGGATATGGAAGAGTATTTTATCCAGTATTTGGCACGTGTGATGCGCACAGAGAAAGTTGAACCGATTGTGTTTGATTTTGTGGATAATCATAAAGGTTTAAAAAAACATTTTGCGCAGCGCAAAAAAGTGTATACAAAGGCGGGTGGTGTTATTAAAGATTATAAGAAAAAATAAAAAATAAAAATACCAGTTAAAAAGTGGTATAAATCTATTTAAATAAAATCGAATTGTTATTTAAATAATTAATATTTAAATAGAAACATGGCGGAAGAAGAAGAAAAGATATTTAATAATATTGTGATTTCAACAGAGACTATCATTGCCAAAACAAATTGGAAAGTGGATATTGTTGAATTGTTTAATCATTTGTCTGTCACAGAGTTTACAGTTGTGCCTAAAAAAAGAGGACGCAAATCAAAAGAAGAAAAAAAGGAAGAAAAAAAAATCGAGTTGCTAGATGGACAAATCGTAACTTTAAAGCTTGGGAACAAATTAAAGGGTGTTAATCTTCGTGAAAAGAAAAATGCCAAACGTTTTTTTCGAAACAGTTTGACGATCGTGATGTATCTTGATAATAAATTTATAAATTTCAAGGTAAGTAAAAACGGTAAATTTCAATTTACAGGATGTAAAAATGAGTTGCATTCACAACAATGCATGAAGTTTATTTATGAATACACAAAAGGCACGTCCAAGATCATCCAAGTGTGTGGTCAGTTTTCAGAAATTGTTTTTATTACTGTAATGACCAATATTAATTTTAATTTAGGCTTCTGTATCAATCGAGAGAATTTAGATGAATATATAAACACAAAAACAAGGTATTATTCGTTATTGGAAACAAGTTTTGGTTATACAGGTGTCAATATTAAAATACCCTTGGAGAATATTGATAATATCCCAATAACAAAAATAAGTTACAGAGATGATGAGTGGCATAATGATAATTTTACGTATGCGGATTATATAGAATCACTTGATGAAAAAGACAAGCGCAAAGAACGCGAAAAAGTGCGATACAACACATTTCTTGTGTTTCAGAGTGGAAATGTTATTTTATCTTCTCCACACAAGGAGTGTATGAGAAAAACATATCACGAGTTTTTAGACATTATTAAACAATGCAAGCCACTTATCGAAGAAAAATTCTTTTAAAACAAAACTTTTGTGTTTTTATAACTATTTATAAAAACAATTTATATTTTAGGTTTTCACAATGCTTGTATTATACAGAGCGATCCACACACACTCTATTCAACATGATTTCCATCTCAGCCTTATCAGCATACTTGCGCAAGTAATCAGGGTAGCAAGGATAGACAACGGATGCAGGTCCTTCAAAACAATGCTTGGGATATTCTGATTTAACTATAAGTTTTTCTCTATAACAAGACTGCTCTTGTTTTCTGTACCCAGCCTCACGTTCAAGAATGATTGGGTCTTGTGATGTATGAACACCTCTATAAAATCGTTGATACGGAAAATGATCGAAATCGGTTACAACTTGACGCATATCTGATTGAGTGGCGTAGTATACTTTATTTACATTATTTTTCATATATTTTGCTTGCTCAATGTTTTTACGATTCATCATCTTTATTTTATAAAATTGAAAAATTTTATAAAATGTTTATCATTAATTAATTATTTGATTCGATTATGAATAAACTTGAAAAGATCTGTCAGACTCATATTGAATTATTTTTTAAACGTATCCAAGCGAAATATAATGTCGACTTTAATGACATTAAACGCGACTGGATTGTGTTTAATTCTGATCCCGTGTTTTTTTGTGTATACACATTTACACGTCTTCCAAAAAAAGGAGAAACGTGTGGAAAAAAAATAAAATCAGGAGAATATTGTAGTGCGCATATTCAAAAATCTGAAAAAAGTAAAGAAAAAGGTAAAGAAAAAAGTAAAGAAAAAAGTAAAGAAAAAAGTAAAGATCTAAACGTTACAGATTTAAAAACTACAGAAAAGCTAGAAGTCGTTCGCATGAATTATAAAATTGGTAAATATATTCATCCACCTACAAAGCTTGCTTTTTTTTCAAAAGAACATAAAGTAGTTTACGGAAAACTTTCCTTGCAAGATACAATTATTCCTCTTTGTGATAAAGATATAAATCTGTGTAAACAATATATGTTTCGTTATGACTTGGATTTATTCAAACAGTGCCTTTAATTTTTCAAAATTTGATGTAGTTCGTTTAATCATTACAAAATTGTCAAATGATATTTCTTCGAGAAGAAGAAAAAAAATATGAAACACGTATGTCTGATCGATTATTGACTCTGTTTTATCCACTCTTTTTTTCATAAAAGAAGCCAAGACATTTTGATACTCTGTTTCCAGCGAATTTTTACGAATACCTGAGGTTTCATTTGCAAATAGTCCTTTATATTTTTTAATTTCAGCCTTCTCTTCGTCATCAATTTTTTTAATAAATGCTAAAAATGCATCCGTTTTTTTAGCAAATTCAGCTTTTTGTTTTTGATACTTTACAATAATAGATGTATAATCTTTATTTGCAATAGATGCAATTTCAGTCAAGTTTGATTCAATTATATCACAGATTATTTTAAAAAATTGTAAATTAATTGAACCGATTTCGTGTTGCATTTCTGTTCCATTTTCAATCAAGTCTTTTACATTTACAATATACATGTAACATCGTATATCTTTTGTATAATTTTTTACATAAAATAAGTTTATTTCTTCTCCAAAATTTAAAGCCATTATTTTTTTGTTTTGTACACCAATTGTGTATTCAAGCTTTGAAAAAGGAATATTAAGTCTTTTTACTTGTCTCATTATACGTTTTTCAAATTGTTCAACACCGTCTCCGTTTAATACAATTTGTTTATTATATTTTTGAGATAAGTTTTTATAAGCATCTTTGTCTGACCCACCTTGTCTTATCATATTAATTTGATATTCATCAAATTTTGCATAATCTTCTTCATCGACAACGTCTTCAAGAGATTTTAATTCATACGTATTTTTTTTGCCTTTTAATTCTGCTCGAAGTTTTGTTGGAATATATATAAGCAAAAATTGATTAATAGTGTATACATATGCTTTTAACATTGCACATTTTTCTTCAAGTAAATAATATTCTACAATCAAAATGCCTGTTTTTTCTAAAGAAGCTTTTAACTTTGATAGATCGATAGTACTCATTGATTTATATACTTTTATTTATATTTAAAGTGGTTTTAAAAATAAAATGGACGACGACATACACCAACTTGAGACGGATGATTTACCTGTATCTGATCGCGATAAATATGTTATTGATATGATTTTTAATAATAGGCCACCTATTCGTTCATATCACGTAAAACAAATTATTTTAGCCACATTATTATATTCAGTCATGTCATTGCCAATGATTGATTTTATATTAAATAATATGATAAAAACAATAAATCCATATCATAGAATTGCATTTAAAACATTTGTATTTTTTACACTTTACTTTTTAATAATTAATTATATAGTAAAAAATTAAAGGAACGCAAAAGATAAGTTGCCATAATATTAATTTTGAAACAGATATATTTTTTGATTCATCGTTTAATGTTTTCTTTTCAAGAATAAATTTAGGTTTACATATAAGCAACAATACAAATACAATAATAACATAATAAAAGCATATTTTTTTATCACATCTTGATAACGAAAGGGAAAGTGACGACGATAAAGACGATCCTACGCTTGTATCAACTTCTTCTACAGAAGACGATTGATTTGATTTGGCCAGTTTTACGCTAGGACTAACCATTTTATTTATTATATTTTATCAAATTAAATTGTTTTCATTAATTGAAAACAATTTTTATTTTTATTATTTTATTATTTTATTATTTTATTTCGTTCGTTTTGTAAAGCATTTTCTGCAAAGTGGTTCATATTCAGATGAACCCACCACGATTTGATCGCTGCTTTTGTTTAAACGATGGCTAAACATAGCATCTTTTCCACATATACACTGTGCTGTTAATTTTGTGACTGAATCACAATACGCAAACAGTTCGGAAATTTCTCCAAATTTATCGCGTTTGTAATCACAATTTAGCCCAGCGACATAAACCGTCTTTCCCATATCTTCAACCCATCTTAATATAGTTGGCTTTAATTCTTTAAAAAATTGAGCTTCGTCAATCCCAATAATATCAAATCCTTTAACAAGGTCATCGGATAATTTATCGGTTTTGATACAAGTTATATCTTCCAAAAAAGTTAAGGAGGCGTTATGGCTGTAAAAAAGTTCACCACGCGTGTCAAGACAGTGATTGATATAAAGCGATTTTGGAGGCAAATGTGTTGACAAATAAGAAGTTTTTCCGCTAAACATTGGACCCGTCACGATATGAAGCATATTGATGTTTGATCGTTTTTATTTTATTTTAGATTTTAGATTTCAAATTCGATTTCAATATAAAATCTTTTATTATGTTTTTGGTAAAAAAAAGTGATGTTAACGTCGATATGCTGATAAAGGCGCCAAGCGTCGTTGCCACATTTCGGCATTCTTCTTTCGCATCGTGCGTGTCATTAAATCTGTTCGATGTTCAATCGTATTGTCAAGAATACCTTGTTCAGCTATTTGTCTACTATTACAATTTCTAGACATGATATCGTTTGTGCTTTGCACAGTGCCATACGAATCTGCCTTCAATAGATGATCAATATTTGTACGCGTAATATAGTTTGGTCGACGTGCGGTATTTACATCATCATAGTAAAAACGAGGCTGTCCAGTTAAATCATGGTGGTATTCTCTGTAACTTGTACCATATCCATTTGAACGAGGATCATACACTTCATATGGCGCAGTTCCATAATCTGTTTTATCGACATAAGGAACTGGTTCGTATAAGCTTGGGTCAAGAGCGGTGTATGTTACGTTTCCCATATTGTCCGTTGTCATTTGTCTTGGAGGCATTTGTTGGTCAAATGATATACCAATATTTGAGTTTAATGGTTCAACTATTTGCGTTTTATAATAAACACCAGGTGTAATTGTGCTTGTAAATATCTCATCATTCAATTGTTTTACATTATCATTTCGCTCACAATTCCCAGCCAGAAAATTGCTTGGTAAATTGTAATTAATATTAGTTGGGTCATATGTGCACGAACGATTAACATCTCCTGTATATTTTAAGACACCATCTGTCTTTGAAAAATTAGATGAATCCATTTGACGTGATTCTTTTTTTCTTAAAAAATCTTTAGGTACAACAACTTCGCTTCCCATATTGTTACCATTATTTATAGGAAATGGCCATTTTCCGTTATATTGTCCAAGCGTATCAATAGGAGTTTGTGGCACAACATATGTATTTTCATAATAAGACTGTCTTGGTTGTGATGGAAGTAGACGGGGTTCATATTTTTCAATAATAGGCTGCTTTTTTTCAGGCTCATCGCTCGTGTAATACCCACTTCCATAAAAATCTTGGGTTCTTTTTTCGTTAATAGCACTTGGAAACACAAAATCGTTATCTTTCCAGTTTTCCCAATCATGTGACGGTGGTGCAACTACAGGAGCAATTAAAGTTTTTGGATTTGCATTTCCCACTAAACGTTGATTGGACGAGACGAATGTTTGGTCTGGAACAATTTCAGTTGATTTAATGCGTTGGTTTGAATAATACGATGGAAATTTTTCAACTGTATAACGATTTTTTTTATAGTCTTTTATACCTTGATTGTACAGATCTTCTGTTTTATTAAAATGTGATAAAGAAGTTGATAAATAACTTTTAGGTGTATAATTTTCAGTTGTCATCTGTCTCTTTTGTAAGTAATAAAGAATAATAATAAAAATTATTGAAAGTATGAAAAATAAAAAAGAATGCTTATAGTTAATCAAATACAATAATAAAAATAAAAAAATAACAAGCCGAGTGACACAATTCATTTGTTCTTCTTTTGACATTGTTTTTTTAGGAATAAATTTAATATCTTTTATTAAAATAAAGGGATTTTCTAACCAAAAAGTAGAATGCATCACTTTTACTTTATAAAAATGAATATAAAAAAATATAATTTAATTTAATTAAATAATTGACAATTTAAAAAGATGAGCAAAAAACGTTGTTTTTTTCTTAAAGGCTTTGACGTGCAAGAAGTTGACAAAAAGTATGGCCTTTGTATCATCTCGAATATTGAAGTTGAATCGTCTAATCCTACAAATAAAACAAACATTGTTGATGTGATTGAAAAACAAGAAGAAACACATATATCTTTTGTAGATGATAAAAATGACAAATGTTTTATAACAATGTTAGACTGGATTAATAAAGAAAAATTTCATCAAGCCACAGACATCGCATGCTATTGGTGTAAACATCAATTTTCTACAAAGCCTTTGGGTTGTCCTATTAAATTTGTAAATAATCGTATTGAAAAATCGTATGTCTCGCACATTACAAAAGATAGGTACTACATGAAAGAAAATCTTACAAAAACAAAACTTGCTTCTGTTCTTGAATTAAATTCAGACTCGTATGATATTACACCCGTTGAAACCGAATATTATCTTACAGATGGCATCTTTTGTAGCTTTAACTGCATTATGGCATTTATTAAAGATCACGCCCACGATGCTTTTTATAATGAAAGCAAAATGTTGACGTATAATATGTACAGAGAAGTTGTTGGTAAAAAAGCAACCAAAATTAAAAGCGCGCCACATTGGCGATTGTTAAAGATGTTTGGAGGGCCTTTTACGATTGACGAGTTTCGCAAAATGTTCAACTTGTTTGAGTATGAAGAATGTTCATTTCATATGAAAACTTTATCAAAGATTTTTAAAGAAAAATAAGAGTGCTTTTTCAAATTTTGATTAAATTAATTATAATTTAATCAAAGAAACAATAATATAAGTAAAAAATGGGCATTAAATATTTTTTCAGTTGGTTTAAAAAAACATTTTCAAATCATATACGAACAATCCAGTCTCATGAACGTTTAAATATTCACATTGATACATTTTTGGTTGATTTAAACGGCATTTTTCATTTTTGTGCACAAAAAGCGTTTCAATACGGAAGTTTCAAACCAAAATCAAAAGACGCAAAACCGTATTACAGTCCTAAAAATTATTGTTTTGAATTGGTGGGTGAATACATTGATCAACTTATTTGCTTTACACGACCTAAAAAATCTGTTATTTTATGTATTGACGGAGTTGCACCTGTAAGCAAACAATTTCAACAACGCCAGCGACGATACAAGTCATCTTTGGAGAATGAATTAAATGTGGACCTCAACCCCTTTGCATTTGATAGCAATTGTATTACACCGGGAACACAATTTATGGATGAATTGTCAATTTATCTTGAAGACTTTATTAAAGACAAAATGAAAAGAAAAGCGTGGCGTAATATAAAAGTTGTTTTTAGTAACGAAAAACGTCCAGGAGAAGGTGAACATAAATTGGTAGAATATATCAGAGAACTTGGTGATAAAAATGATCATTATATGATACACGGAATGGATGCAGATCTTATAATGTTGGCACTCGCAAGTCAGTGTGAAAACTTTCATGTTTTACGTGAAAATCCATATCGACAACGTCAAGAGTTTTTTTACTTGGATATGAAATCTATTCGCAACTCGCTTGTTCATTCCCTATTACACGAGCCTTCAATGACACCAGATCAATTTTTTATCAACGATTTTATAGTCATGTTATTTATGTCAGGTAACGACTTTTTACCTCACTTACCCACGATTGACATTTTAGAAGGCTCAATTGAAACGTTTTTTGATGCTTATAGAACCGTCGTTCAAATATATGGTAATATTGTGACACAGTATCATACCATAAATACAGAACCTCTTATCGTTTTGATAGAAACGCTTGCATCGTATCAACATTCTGTATTTGAAGAACGACGCAAACGTGTGAGTGATTCTTTGTTGGAAAAACACACAACTCTTGTCCAAACAGATCCAGAAACCTACAGACTAAATTGGGATACATATCGAGCAGAATATTATGCTAAAAAAATGGATTGTCATTCCGAAAAAGATATAGAACGCGCGTGTCATCAATATTTTGACGGTATGCAATGGGTTCTTACCTACTACCTTGATGGTGTATCTTCATGGGACTGGTATTATCCACACAGTTATGCTCCTTTTTGCAGCGATTTGGTGACTTTTGGTAAAACATATGTTTCTCGAAATATTGTTTCCGATGAAAAGCCTTACGATCCTTTTTTTCAATTGGTATGTGTGCTTCCTCCCAAAAGTATGTCATTATTGCCTGCTAAGCTTCAGGATATCATGACAGTAAAGACAACATCTATGTTTTATCCAACAGAATTTAAAGTAGACATGGACGGAAAAAGAAACGATTGGGAAGGAGTCGTTTTATTGCCTCCACTAAATTTAGGACTATTAAAAAAAGAGTATAAAAAATTGTGCACATCACTTGAACCGACAGAAAAACAAAGAAATAAGGTAAGCAAGACAATAATTTACACTCCCTATAAAACAACTTATATATAAAATTGAATTTAAAAATTAATCTTTTTTAAATTTTAAATTGTTCTTTAAAAGGAAAAGAAACAATACAAGAGAATAATCAAGGATGGAGAAAATTGAAAAAGTTGAAAATAGCTCATTTAGCTCATTTAACTGTAGTAATCATTGTTGTACTTATAAAATTACCCCTTACAAACAAATAAAGTGGAACAATGGCGATAGATGGAAGTCCACTACCGGCAAAATCGTAAAAGCTGGATGCTTTATTGTTGACCCTTTTACGCATAAAATTTTACTCGTGCAATCCAGAGGTCAATTATGGGGTCCCCCTAAAGGAACAATTCAAGAAAATGAATCAATTGAACATTGCGCGCTTCGTGAGGTGATGGAGGAAACAGGTATCAAATTAAAAAATGATCAGTTTATTGGGCAGCCTACAGTTGTAAAAAATAAAGCAATGTATTACACTGTAGAGTTAAACGAAGATAATATTGAACCACAGAATCATATATTAGATAATGACGCTAATGGAATTGGCTGGTTTAATATCAATTGCTTGGATTTATTGATCAAAGAACAAAAAATTGCAATCAATCAACATACCAAAATTTTAATTAAAAAATTTTTTGGGAAAAACATAACTCATTAAACCTATTAAAATAAAACTTATTCCTATCGGAATTAACATGTCGGACAATTTCATTCTAGGATTAGAACAAAATTGAGGATCAGTTGATAGCGAAAATTTAGAAGGCGCAGGTGCTTTATCTGCAGCCGCATCTGCATTATCTTTAGATGCATTATACAACAAATTTAACGTAGGCGTATTAAACGTGTCTGTATTTATAACAGGACTTGCTTCCGGATTTTCAATATAATCAATTGTTTTATATACTGTATCCGCCATAAATTCAATTTTTCCTTGTTTGTTTAAATCTGGGTAACTTTTCCATACATGATCAAGCGTGATATAATAGGAATCATCATCCTTTGACTTGTCAATTTTTCCGTAAATTATTTTATTATCATATTCACTATCTGTTCCACTAATTCTAGATAAAATATTATGTAGTGGAGCAAGCTTGAATAAGTCAAGTAATTTGACATCTGGTTTAATTTTTACAGACGCTAATAAATTAAACGAGTGTGTATTGATTGGATTCCATTGATGAATATCATAGCTGTAACTTTTTGCCATTTATATTTATTATATAACATTTTAAAAGTTTTTACATAATGTTAAAAATGGCTACGGAACAAATAAAAAATGTGATGTCAGAACTTAATACACTAAAACAAGAAATTAAAAATCGTCGCGTTGAATTAAAAAAGCTTACAGATAGAGTAAAAGATCTAAATAAGATAGTCGCTGAATTTTTAAAAAATAATAATCAACCAGGAATTAAAGATAGTTCTCAAGGCATTGCAATCATTTCGAAAAAAGTAAAACGTGTTGTTCGAAAAAAGAAAAAGGAAACAAAGGATGAAACGTTAAATATATTACGTCATTATATGGCAGATGACAAAGCACAACGCATTTTCAATGAGATGCAAGAGTATAAAAAAGAAGATATGGTCGAAAAAGATGTTTTGGAAATTATTAAAATTCGTTAATTTTTTTTTAAGTTAAATATAAATAATGTATAAGATTTCTAATGGTGAAAAAATACAGATTACAAAAAAAAGTAAATCTATTGAAGGGTATAAAGATAAAGAAGATAGTCCGGCGTCTATTTTTTTCGGAACATTTTTTGCTGATATGGGTATAGGAATAGTCTCATTTTTTTTACTTTTAGCAATAGTATTATATTTTGCATTAAAAAAATAAATTTCAACATCTTACGTGGTTAATTTATAAAACGAGTAAAATACAACTTAAAGCTAATATAAAAATATAAATGGCAGCAGATCCTCGAAAAATTACACCTTATTCATCATTTGGATCATACAACAAATTTGAAGCAAAAAAACAAGAGCAAGAAGATGCGATTCAAAATATGAAAACTCGTATGACCCAACATGTTAGTAAAAACTCTCCTATGAATCAATCAAATTCTCAGATGACTCAATCTGCATCTCCTCAGCAAATGCAAGGACAAATGCAAGGTCAAATGCAAGGACAAATGCAAGGACAAAATCAAACACGTTTTAAGCATATACAATCATCTGAATATTTACATAATATATTAACAAATGGATTGGGTCAATTTCGACAGAACTTTGTATCAAAAAATATACAGCCTCCTCCTATGCGAATACTTATTAAATTATATACAGATTGGTGTGGTCCTTGTAAAAAACTTGGTCCTATCATGGATGAAATTTCTTTGCATCCGGATACAAAAGATATCATCTTTATGAAATTTGACGCTGAATTAATGATTAAAGGCCAGTGTCAATTTTCTGCTAAATTACGAGAATTATTAAAAATCAGCGCTGTCCCTGCTATGTTTGGTTTTATTGATGGTAAACTTGTTGGAAACGTATTTGGAGCAGATATGAAAGAAATCACTGATTTGATAGACAAATTGCGACAATAAAAATGATTTTAAAATATTATTTTTTTATAAAAATAATAAGCATGTCGGAACCAGGTGAAATTAAACTGATCGACGTTTGTTTCTGTTTTGACATCACGGGCAGTATGGGTCCTTACATAAAAGCTTCCGTTGAAACTGTATTGGAAGTATTTGACACATTACAAAAAATGTACCCAAATTGTACATTTCGTTTATCTTTTATCGGATACCGCGATTTTGGAGACGATGAACAATTTATTGTCATTCCCTTCACAGAAAATATCAAAAGTGTTCGTGATCGTATTAGCATTATTAATGCACACGGTGGAAATGATACACCTGAAGATGTTGCAGGTGCACTTGAAAAAATAAGTCATTTAGAATGGAAAGGCGACGTAAAAATTGTATATTTTGTAACAGATGCACCTGCTCACGGCACTGAATATCATCCTATCACAATGGGCGATCGATACCCCCGTGGTGATCCAGAAGGTCGTGATCCCAAAAAACAAGTGCAAAATTTAGCTTCTCGTGGCATTGATTTTACCATTTTTCGTGTGACGCCACAAATTGACAAGATGATTGAACAATTTGATATAGGTTATAAAGAAGGCGCTATTGGATTTTTTACAGTATTGGATATTGAAAAACAATTAGGCGATACTACAAGTTTATACGACTATGACGAGTCTGACATGGACCGATGTATTCCTAGCAGTTTGTATGAATACGAAAGTTGTATTTATCCTGTTCGGAGTGTATCAGACGAAAGTTGTATCCGTTCTTCTGATGGTTTCTTATCAGAAGAACGTTGCATTCTTCCTGATATAAATCCAATCAATGACATTTTTAAATCAAAATTAATTGCATCTACATCTGCATCAGTTGAAAGACGTAAATAAATTTTAAAATTATAAAAAAAGAGGAAGGATTAAAATAATAGTTATATACTTATCAATAATTTTATATGGGTTACCCTTTATAAAATTAAACACAGCTTTTTAACAAAAAGGCTATCTATAAAATAAACTAAAATATAAAACATGATCTATGATACACTTATAGTTGGAGCAGGCATCGCCGGTCTTTACACCGCCTATACTCTTTTACAACAAAACCCTTCACTTAATCTTCTTATTGTAGAAAAAAACAAAGAATTGGGTGGACGCTCTAGTTCTACTATGTTTCAAGGCGCGTCAGTTGTTACTGGTGCAGGTGTTGGTAGATTTCATAAAGACCATTTACTTCTTGAATTGATGGATGATCTTGGATTACCCGTGCGAAAATTTAATGTATCTCATCATTATGCCCCATCAACCCCACGTATTAATGCCAAACGTATTTTCCAACTTTTACAAGAAGCATATACACAAAAACCTGTTTACGCAACATTTAAAGAATTTGCTTTATCTGTGCTTAATACATCAACATATAATGCATTTTGTACTGTTGCTGGATACACGGACTATGAAAATGAAGACGCCAATGATACGTTGTTTCATTATGGCTTTGAAGACAATCTTGACGAGTGGACAGGATTTTATGTGCCTTGGAAAAAAATAATAACAAAACTTGCCGACTATATTGGCTATGATCGTATTCTTACCAATACAAATGTCACTCAATTACGACGCACACATCGAGGCGGATTTCGTATATCTTTTGGCGATGGATTTCACACATTTTCAAAACGTGTGGTTTTAGCAACAACTATTGATACCGTGCGTCGTCTTGTTCCTGTCAAATTAAAACTTTACAAACAAATTAAAGGACAGCCTTTTTTACGATTATACGCCAAATGTACGCCCGAATCGGCTCGTCTTCTTTCACAACATGTCAAAGGTATGACCATAGTCGGTGGACCGCTTCAAAAAATACTGCCTATCAACCCAAAAGAAGGTATTTATATGATAAGTTATTCAGACAACACAAATGCGTCTAATTTATCGTATTTTACAACAGATACAGCCAATCATCGTCGAATGTTTTCCATATTGATTGAGCACGCATTGCACTTGCCATCTCGTTCGATTGAATTGACGCATATGATGGGTATTTACTGGAAAACTGGGACACATTATTACATGCCAAATCCAGTAAACGAAACGCGTCTAGAATTTATCCATAAAGTACAACGACCGCTTCAAAACCTTTTTGTGGTGGGCGAAATGGTTTCGCTAAATCAAGGATGGGTGGAAGGCGCATTACAAAGTGTTCTGGAAGTAATTGGTGAACTAAGCTAAATCATTGATAATTAGTCTAAAATTGAAATTAAAAGAAAATAAACTAGTAGAAAACAAAAACTTAAATTAACAAAAATGTACAGATCTTTTATTCCATTGTCATTAACTACGGTTGAATTGCGTATAAAAAATAAAGATTTGCCTGAAAATGTTAAATGGTGCAATGGATTGTGTCAAGATATTAGAGAATGTTCTGAATTCTCGCCAAATAAGCATATGTGCAAAAACTGTATAAATTCTCTTAATATCGCCGTAAAAAAGGTCGAATGCAATGAAATTACAATCGAGCAGTTTAAACAAAATCCAAACTGTATCTTTGATGGAAATAAAGATGATAATACCGGTACAGTTCCTCTTAAAAAATGCGTGGTCTGCAAAGAAGAAAAAAGCGCAGGTCACTTTGAAGAAAAACGTGCTCGTTGTAAGGCATGCAAAGCGCTTGAAAATTCTACTAGAAACAGTAAAGACATTAATACCTATATTTCCACTATTGAAAAACTTAAAAATAAAATCTCGGAACTAAAACACATCGTTACCGGTATCCCAAAAGATACGCTTATTAAAGTTATTTCGCATTTTAAAATTGGTCGAAAAAGCACGGATAGTAAGGATAAAATGGTCTTAAATGTTGTCAATCATTTCAAAGCTCAACAAAATCCTTATGCGTGTGTAAAAGGCTGTGGTGTAACGTTAACAGTGCAGTTTAATACGTGTGGAAAATGTAAAAAAAATAAAAAGACATCTAAATTAGAACGAGACAATGATTTTGTTGACACTAAATTGAAAGATATCACGGTTGATAATTTTCCAATGATAGACAACACCAACGAGTATTTATATACACGTAAAAATATTGGATTAATTGCTAAAAAGTTTGGTCTAACTATCACTCAAGCTGATAAAAAAGAAAAAGTTGTTGAAATGATTAATACGCTTTTAGAAAATCACAAAAAAGAGGCGTTGAAAAACAGAATGGAGGAAAGCGAAAAAGTTGAAGAAGTTGAAGAAGTTGAAGAAGTTGAAGAGGTAGAAGAAGAGGTTAAAGAAGAGGTAAAAGAAGAGGTTAAAGAAGAACAAAAAAAAGAAACAACTATAACTGTTCAAAGTAAAGAAAAGGTATTTGAATTACAATTGCCTGATAACACTAAAATTTCTATCCCTATAAGAGAAGATGGAATGATAAATGCAACACTATTATGTAAAACAGGAAAGACTCGTTTTTCAAAATATATAAAAAACAAGCAGACGCAAGATTTTTTAAACCTTCTTTCATCAAGTGAAAAATTATCCATAGACAAATTATTTTTTATACAAAAAGGAAGATTGATTCAAGGAACATGGATTCATCGTAAAGTTGCCCTTCATTTGGCACAATGGATTTACCCAAATTTTTCAATTAAAGTTATAAATTGGGTGGATGAGTTGCTTGTTACTGGGAAAGTTGAGATATCTAAAGAGTCGGATCCAAAAGAAATTGAAATGTATTATCAACAAAAATTAAGAGAAAAAGAGAAAGTCATTATGAGACTTACGAGTGAAAATAAAGAAAGAGAGGAAAAAACGCTTAAAATATATAAACAGCTTGAGGAAGAAAAAGAAAAAAGTCAAGAAGCTGAAAATAAATTCAAGATGTTACTGTATAAAAGAAGCTATCACAAATTCAAAAAAGGTCCTGTTTTTTATATTATATCTGACCTTGATGCATCTACAAAAAAATATAAAGTAGGAATTGATCATATTGACATTAATATCCGTTTACAACAACATCGTACATCTATTCCGTCTTTACGCCTTGATTTTCTTGTATATACAGATAAAAATTCAATAATAGAGCAAGGAATGCTTACAAAATTTGATGGATGTAGAAAAAATCATTTAAATCATGAATGGATAATGGAGGTTGAGTTGGATGATTTGGTAACAAGTATAAAATTTATTATTAATTATTTTCACTTGAATGCAACATACGAAAATGATATAGAAAGTTACAATAAAGATATTGATCTTGAGTATAAAAAGTAAAAATATACAGGAGATTTTCATAAAAAAGAGGTCAGTTTAGTGCTTATTTTGTCTTTATCAATTACATATAATATTAAATTATATGTAATTGTGTTTTTTATATATGGATGTTAAAAATCCAAACAGCTCTTTAAATTTTTTGGAAGACCCAAATGTATTTTTGGAAGACCCATTTGGGTCTTCATATTTTTTGAAAGACCCAAATGGGTCCGTATTTTTTTTTTGAAGACCCATTTGGGTCTTCATATTTTTTCCAAAATACCTACTTAAATGGTGTAAAAATAAAGATAAAAAGGAAAGATGTCATCTGGAAAAGACTCAATTACCTACAGAATCCGTGAGTTAGACCCCGATATGATTGCGCCGTCGACCAAAAACATGGACCGACCCGAACAAGGTGGCAGTAAAATTGTCATTATTGGCAAGCCTGGTACCGGTAAAACCACCCTCATCACTAGTTTACTCTATGAAAAAAGCCACATTTTCCCCGCAGGAGTTGCAATGAGTGGCACAGAGGACAGTAATGGTCATTATTCCAAGATTTTCCCATCCACGTTTGTGTTTAACGCCTTTGACAAGCCCGTTGTTGACCAGTTTATTAACCGTCAAAAACTTGCAAAGCAACATCTCCCCAACCCGTGGGCCATTTTATTGCTCGACGATTGTACAGATGACCCCAAGATTTTCAACGACCCGATGTTCCTAGGGCTCTACAAAAATGGAAGACATTGGAAGATGTTTTTTATCCTTTCCCTGCAGTACTCGCTTGACATTAAACCGGCAATTCGTACAAACATTGATGGCACATTTATTCTGCGTGAAACAAGCTTGAGAAACCGTCGTATTTTGTGGGAAAATTACAGCAGTGTAGTGGGTGATTTTCAGACGTTTTGTGATATTATGGACCAGCTTACAAACGATTACACGGCACTTTACATCCATAATGCAACAACAAGCTCTAATATTGAAGACTGTGTGTTTTGGTACAAAGCCAAGCCCGTGCCGGATAACTTTCGTATTGGCAGCGACGATTACTGGGCATTTCACGACCAACGCTTTGACGAAAAATCGGTACTATAATACGGCTTTTTCACAAAAAACGTTGCGTTTAAACTGACTATTTAGATCCCACAATCTCATTTAAATTTCAAATTTTCAAATAATTTCATAACTCGTATTTTAGACTAAAATACATATAATTTTCTATTATATGTAGAACTTTCTTTCACTTTTTTTATATTTGAAGTGAGATTGTGGTTCGAAATGGTTAATTTAAAAGTAATGTTTTTGGTACCGCTTTTTGTGAAAAAGCGGTAATATTGATTTGCATAAAAAGAAGGCTTAAAATACAACCTGTCTAACATTATTTTCTTGATTTTTTATTTTTTTTTGATTTTTTACTTTTCTTGACTTTTCTAGATTTATAAATTTTTCTGAACCGACTTTCATCATCAGCCACATCAGTATCAGTAGTTTTGTAATCTTTGTTTTTAGGACCAGTAAACATCTCTCGTAAATGCGTTGGTTCAATATTATATTTTTTTTTTTAATTGTTAATTGTAGCGTATTTCCGTAGTGAGTGGTAGGCGTTACTTTTTTTGGGTTTCCGCATTTTATTTTTAAATAAAAGAAAATATTTAAAAATATTTCAAAAACAGAAATAAAGATAAATACTATTGTTGCAAATCTAGGAAAAGGACACTAGATTGTGCTTCATCGTTTAATATATTATCATAATACCCTTTTTGCATATCCATGCAATTGTCTTTGCATCCAAGATTAATCATATCGGGAAACATTATATTGGTTGGATCGAGTGTGGACGGATAATCGGCTGGAACAATGCCGTTAATGGGTTGAGGATAGTCTAGAATAAAAGGTTTGGGTTTAGGCCAATCCGGTCTTACTTTACTTGGATCTACGTACCCTTCAAATCGTGGAACTCCTATTCTGTATTTTTCAATTTGATCACGATGTAAATTGTAATCTGTAAAAATCATATTATTTACGTCTGTAACAGGCATTCTATTTATAAAAGGTTGATATGTCTTTATGATTAAAAAAGCGCATGTAAATAAAACAAGGAGTAATAAAAAAGTTGTCAAGGTTCGTCTCATTTTATTATTAAAAAAAGATATAAAAGAATTTAATCTTTTATATAAATGGCAATTCAATACCCTAAATTAGAACATATAACTTTACCATCTGTTGAAGGGTTTAATGGTACCATTAATATTTTAAGAGATCCTCCAAAGTCAATTTTCACAAAACGTAATGATAAAGTTGGTCAAACCATGGGAATTATTTCGGATATTGATGATAGTGGTGATCGTATGAATGAAGCAATCAAAGTATATGCCCGTGGTGTGAATCCAATGGTTTCTGTATCCTATGATAACAACTCTAATAATGCAGGATCATTTACACGCGGATCATATGGTCAAGGTAATAATATTTCACAAGGTCATCATCAAGGCAGTCGACAAGCATTCTTGCCTTATCGCATTGCAGATAAAGGTGCTTTTAGGCCTCCTATACGATCTCAGTATGATCTCTTGCCATTGTCAAGACAACCTCGTGCATGGTTTCAAGCTCTTACAAAGCCTGGGTTTATTGATTACAGCAAGCAAAAATTTTTGCCTTCTCAATTTCGTATGATTAAAGATATGATACTCAAAACAAAAGATACAATTAAACCCAATAGTTCTGTAAAAATTGAAAAACCTATATTGGAAAATTATAAAATGCAAAATGCTATTAATGCAAAGCATATTAACATTGAAGCATTTTCTGGAAAACGAACGCTTGATCATTCAAACTTTACACGCGAAAATGTGGATCTTTACAAAGGTATTCAGGAAAATTATGAACCTGTAAATGCAACCACAAATAAACAAAGCAGTCGTTCGCATAATTTAAGCAATATGAAAATCGACGAAGGACAGTATATTCAGGATCGAACATACTATGAATCCGCTGTTAACCCGTCTCAACATCGTAGTCAAGGTTTGGAAGGCTTGGCAATTGACGAAGATTCGTATATTCAAGCACGTACTTATTATGAATCCACCGTCAATCCATCCCAGCATCGCAGTCAAGGTGTGGATGGTTTGGCAATTGATGAAGGTCGATACATTAATGACAAGGAATATTACGATTTTGTCGTCAACAAAGGGCGTGACATTAATACAAAAACACTCGACGAATTAAATGGAAACACACGCACTTCTGTAAAAGATGTAATGCAATATGAAATGGAGTCTGGTAAAAACACGGGATATACACTGTTGACAGAAATGCCGGATATGGAACTTGAGCACCATATGCCTCGATACAACATGACAAGTGCTGTAAACGATCCTACGGTGTATAAACGCGTTGACCACCAAAATACGATTCAATTGCATGAAAATATTCCTCGTGTATCAACAGTTCGTAATGTAGCAAAAATTGAAGATATGAATAATTTTGAGTATGCATCTTCCCGTGAATACAAATTGCCCCAGACATTGCAGAAAGGATCATTTTTAAATACTGGTGCCGCGCCGACATTGGATCGATCTGAAATACAGTTTCGCCAAGATCCAAATAAAGAACGAATTAAAAAATATTTAAATGACACGCAATTTGATCGATTTAACCATTAGCGCGGTCCCGTCCGCGCGCCGACGGAGTAACATTGGGCGGAGCCCACTTTGGGGGCACGGCCCTTTTTTAAAGGGCTGTCTCGCGGTGTAAAAAAGCATAAAATATAAATATAAAACTATAAATAAATGTCATACGAACAAAACAAGCCATCATTATGTTATTATGTCAATTTGGCAACATACACAAACGGATATTTTGGAAATACAAACTTTAATCCCCCTTTATCCGAACCTATTCCCAAAACAATCGTTTCATATACAATGAACAATTACAATAGCTTAACTCTCCCAGTCGAACAATGCTCTCAAGATACACGCTTTTACCAAACTTATGCCAAAATGGCTAATGCCTACAATAAACCTGACTGCACAGTTTGTTCACCATCCAACTGTCAACAATAGCTTTTTAATTGTTATTTAAAAACGTATCTATTATGTAGAATAGGTAAAACTGTTCTACGGGTCTTCGTAGCTCAGCCGGTAGTAGCGCATGACTGTTAATCATGAGGTCACTGGTTCAAACCCAGTCGAGGACGCAAATTTTTTTAAAATCTAAAAAAATTTAATTGTTGATGCGACTAGCCTTTATTTGACAACGCGGTACATTACAGACCCGTCTTTACGCGTAATTCTAATATACTCACCACGTTGAAAGTAGTAATAACGACTGATCGGATCGGTATGTAATAATGTAGGCAAACGTCCCTTGAAACTTTTTTCAAGTTGTTCTTTTTCTTCCTTTGTGGCCCTTTCATGTTTTGGGACAAGTCGATGTTGTGTAATATCCAGTTGAAGTTCCTGTAAACTAAACAATTCAATGTCCAGATTTTCAAGTGATTTTTTGGCACTTGATGTCACGTTGTCTCTGTATATAATAATGCATCTATTATATCCTTCCCTATTCATAATTGACATGTAATCTTTAATGCCTTGTATACTTAACTTTTCATCATTACAAATAAACGAAATAATTTTATGCGTATCCTTCTCTCTTGCTCCAATTTTTGTGCCACGAATTGTAAAGTCTTCTTTTGAATCTTCTTCAAGAACATATCCACGATCTGTTAACATTTTTTTTAGCGTGGCGGTAGCTTGAACCTCTAGATGAAAACTTGTCATATTTTGATTTTTTATTAATTTAAATTACTTTCTAATTTAAAAAATCAAATTTATATAAAATGTCAGACGATAATAAGAAACTTGAACAAATCAAAAAGGCCGATTCGCTTTTTAGTAAAAAGCGTTTGCAAGAAATTGAAAGTACTATCAGCGACGAAGATAAAAAACGTTATGCCAAAATTGGTGAAGAAATGTACAATTCAATTAGTTTTGAAGATATTAATTCACAAGGAAAGCTTGCAACTGAAAATGCAGAGGCCATTGAAATGGAAAACATTTCGCAAATAAAGTTAATGTTACAGTCTGGTATCCATCCAAGCTATTTATCTACTCAGGAAAAAGATATGATGAAAAACGCATTTGGAGAAAAATGGTACGAACAGTACGGATTTTTAGAAACAGATTTGAATCGTATTAATTTTTAATTTTTTTTTTATGTAGATATAAAAATGGTATATCGTTTAGTTCCATCTTACAGATTTCAAGCTCAATCTCATTTTGGCATGGAAGATATGACAAAACCTAAAATGTTGAAAGGTCTTGTTTTAGGGGCACTTACTGCTGCTATTGTGTTAGTCGTCCTTGTTTATTTGATTTTGAAACAAAACAAGCTTCAACGTTACGCCGTTGTCAAGGACGGAAAAGTTTCTTTAGATTGGAAGAAGTTTAGTCTTGAATTATTGTTACCAGTCATATTAGGCTGTTTGGTTTTAGGAGGAGTTTTAGGTCATTGCCTTATGTCTGATTAAGGTATGCTTTAAAGAAGAATCTCAAAATAAATAATTTTAATTTAATGAAAAAGCATTAAATTAAATTAAATATGAAAAATATTGATAAAATATATCTGATCAACATGAAACGATCCACGGATCGTCTCGAACATTTTATGGCAGAAATGCGCAAACACAACTTGCCTCTTGAAAAACTGTATATTTTTAGTGCAATTGACGCAACTATTCACGACCTTACTCCCGACGAACTTGAATTGACAAAATATATGAGAGAGAACGGTGAACTAAAAACTGTCATTTGTAATTTTCTTAGTCATTACTATGTATGGAAAGATATCATTACACATTCTTATAAAAATGCGCTTGTCTTACAAGACGACGTGTATTTCGTTGACGGCATTTCTGAAAAGATTGATAAAGTGGTTGAATACACACCAGTAGATGCTGTTACGGTAAATATTGGTTTACATAGAGTAGCTCAAGGCTCAATGTTTATTGACTGGCCTTTGAATGAACCTTACGATACCAATTTATACACCGAGAAATACTTGAACGATCATGTTTGTGTATATAAATATAAAAAATGTAATGTCTGTAGTCTGGCTTATATTGTAAGAGGCGCTGAAGCAAATACTCATGATTTTTTTTCAACATTTCATACTATTAATTGTGCTATTGACAATTTTTTGGATCATTTTCATGTTAACAATCATATTTTTTATGGTAGTCGATATGTGTTGGCAACAGGCAACGGAAATTTTAAAAGCACCGTTTTTAATGGACCTACATTTAATGAACCTTTTTTATTGTATATGAAAGATATAGGTGACGATGTTGACGAATAAAATTGTAAAATTGATCTTTTTTTTATATTTTCAAGAAATATAAAAATGGCGACAACGAAGGATTTCCAAAAAGTCCCTGATTTTTTTGTGTCAAAAAGTGACACAAAGCCTGTCAATACAAACCCTCGATACCCAAACTTTTTTCAAACCCATTTTACTGCAGGCGACATTGATCAATTTGAAACGTATCGTGACACAACCAATGGGTCAGATCCATCCCACACTATTTCACTTGCTGGAAATGTATGGAAAACAATAGAAGAGAAAGAAAAGAAAGAAGAAAAGAAAGAAGAAATAGAAGAAAAAGTGGGTGAAAATCTTGATTGGGCTAAATATAAATCGCTTACGACTCAAGATATTGATAACACATTTCTCTATCTTTTTGAAAAATTTAAAAAAGGCATATTTGTCAAAATCAAAGACAACACGCTTTCTGTTTTTTTACCATTTAGTAAACACAATTATATCAATGAATGGGGAAATCGTATGTATCCTCCACCTCCATACACCGATATGGTTGCGTTTTTAACCTATGCCAGCAAACTTCAAGGATACACTATTACTCATCATCAAATTAATAAATTTGCTAACAAATGGTATGCCAACAACTGTTTGGTTCGCCCAGAATTTCCAATCGGCGAAAACGACAGGGGCGTTTCCAATCTAAAAGATATGCTACTGACACTATGTGCCGAAAGACAAGTCCCTGACATTGAACTTTTTTTCAATCGTCGCGATTTTCCGCTATTGAAACGCGATGACACTGAACCCTACGAGCATATCTTTGACAGTGATAAATTTCCACTATTAAGCCATCGTTATGATAAATACTGCCCAATTTTATCAATGGTAACCACTGATAATAATGCTGATATACCCTTTCCAACAATGGAAGACTGGGCGCGTGTCAGTCATCAGGAAGGCGGAAAATTATTTGCACCCGATTTTAGAACCTATGATGATATGGGGAAAACAACGCCGTGGGAAAAGAAACGCCCTACAGCCGTCTTTCGAGGCGCATCAACGGGTTGTGGCGTAACAGTTGAAACCAATCCACGTTTAAAACTGGCCCATATGTCTTACACAGATCGTGGTCGAGTGGAAGATGGCGTTGCATTATTGGATGCAGGCATCACCAAATGGAATTGTCGACCTCGAAAAATTGCAAAAAATCCTCACCTCCAAGTCATTGACCCAAGATATATTGGATTTCCATTGGTGTCATTTTTAACACCTCAAGAACAAACCCAATACAAATACGTTATTAATGTCGACGGACACGTCTCCGCGTTTCGTTTATCTTTGGAATTATCAATGGGCTCCGTGGTGCTTTTACAAGACAGCAAATATCGTGTTTGGTTTCGCAAATATTTAAAAGAATACGTCCATTATGTACCTATTAAAGAAGACCTGTCGGATTTGTATGACAAGATTCGCTGGTGTCGTTCACACGATGACAAATGTCGTCAAATTGCTGCTAATGCACGAGAATTTTATGATACATTTTTAACCAAAAAAGGTATTCTTGATTACGCCCAATTGCTCCTTGTAAATATTAAAAATGTTATAGGCACTTATTTTTACAATTATGGAAATGTGCGAGAAATAATGTATGACAAGCAATTAAGCATGTTGCAAACAGTGTCAGAACCAGTTAAAACCCCACCCGTTTACCCATTTGAAGCTCATAATACGAATGCAATGGGTGGGTTTAAGATGTTTCTAGACCGACATGCCATCCCATACGGTAGTCTTACTGCTAAAAAACAATTGCATAAAAGTAAAGACAGCGTCATCCACACATTTCAACTCGACAAACTATCACTTGATTTAAAAGTATCATCACGAAGGCTTGAACGTATCAATGAAGCGTTTGTTGGCATTTACTGTATCAATAAGCTATTACGGGATATCCCCAACTTTAAATATACATTTGGATTAAAGAAAAATGATGAAACTGCTCATTCTCCTTATACACTTGTTACTGAACATATTACAGGAGTATTATTAAGCGAATATATTAAAACGTGTAGTTTGGGCGATCTTATTTCTGTATTGAAAATATTATTCATTGTATTGGCAGTAGCCCAAGAACGGTGTGGTTTTGTTCACAACGATATGACGTGTTGGAATATTGTCATTCACACTTTAACAAAGCCGCACCACTTTGTCTATTCATTTAAAGATCAAATTTTTACAGTGGATACAAAAATATTGCCTGTCATTATAGATTACGACAAAAGTCACGTAATCCACGATGGACTTTTTTATGGCCCAACATTTAAAACAAGTACAGTGCAAGACTGTTTTTGTTTGCTTATTCATTCTGTCCACGATTTTTGCGCATCTCGACGCATATCTAGCGGAGAATTACAGACATTATTGTACATTGTAAACTTTTTATCTGAAACCGAGTTTCATCGAATGAAACTAACAACTTACCCAGACCTGATGGAATTTTTAAATGCAAATAAAAAATACAATGAAATTATTTATCGAAACAAATGCGATTTGGAAAAGTTTGAGCCTTTTGATTTTTTAATGTACTTTTCTGAAATTGCTTTATCATCCACAATTAGGATTATTCAAATTGATGGTAAAAAAGTTGAAAAGCCTTATAATTATATTAATCCATTATTTTACTATACATTAATTATAAGCGATTATGAACAAACACATACAGCTATATACGAGTATTTGGATAAAGTAGAGGAACAAGTGCGAGATGTTGTGATTGGTAAATTTTCTAAAAATTTTATTTACTACGTTAATGCCACCAACCAAATTATATTTGCTGTATCAAATGTTCTCGCTTTTGTGGACCAATACAAAGACCTTATTGGAAATGATCACCATTTTATTGAAGCAAGAAATTGTCGTCGCATTTTAACACGTTTAGCTGACCAAATGCATCTTCAATATATAAAATTAGATATGGCATCATGTGAACATACAGAAACAAGAGAAATAAAAGGAAAGCCATCAATGTTATTTTGTACCATATGCAAAAAAGAAATGCCAAAGATGACACTTCCATCAAAAGTAGCATTGTCGCCTACATACAAACCCAATTTTAGTCTTGCAAAATATACTGATCACACATTTTCTGTTGCTAGTGTTATTTTAAATATGTTACAAGGAAACGTGGACTTGCGTAATGAAAAATATATTTCTATATGGGAAATGATTCGTAATGTTTTATTGTATAAAAACCCTTACACTATTCCTGATGAAGTTGATTTTCGCAAAAAATACGGACGTATCTTATCAACAATGTCACCATTGGCCATCTTGAATCATAATGCGGATATCAATACATTGCGTTGGTTAAGCGGCGAGCTTTACAAAAAAGACAAAGAAATATTATTAAAATTACCTGAAACGCCTCAAAAACAATTGCGTCTTTTGCAAAATATTTTAGCATTGACAGAGTGTGACTAGCTTACAATTACATACATATAATTTTAAATTATATGTATAAATGTTTGTTTTTGGCGCCGCTTAAGCGGCCTACATATCAATTGGATTTTTTTCACTTATATACCCACACTCTAAAATCTCGTTGGTATCACTTTTAGCATTTTCGTTTATAACAATGCACATATCATAATCTGTATAAAGACTCCTCGTTGGAGTTTTGTATTTTTCAAACCGTACAAAATCAAATACACAGGGCTTTACAACAATTGTACAAATCCATTGATTAATAATTAATTTGGTATACAAAATAGTGGAGTCGTTATTTTCTGTGGATGTGTGCCAAATGGGTATATCATACAAACAAAAAGGGATTGACTTTATCAACAGCGGATTGGGTGTAAACATTTTTTTTAATTCTTTATAATTTTTTTGAATGACTAGATGGTCTATTTGAATTGGATTAAGATGATCAAGGGCATCTTTAAGCGCGTTTGAGACGTTTTTCGATTCAACTTGCATGTATCCGTTGACAAGAATCATATTTTGTTGTTTCTTTTTAATGGATAGTGATAGTGAAATAGCGGTTGACATTTATAAAACGCGTTTAGGCTTTGATTTCTTTTTTGATTTATTTATCGATTTTACTTTTTTATTTTTGATTGTTTTTGATTTGTTTATTGATTTCATCTTTACTTTTTTGATTGACTTCTTTTTAGCATGTTTAAATTTTGACTGTAAGCGATATAAATCTGCAATTAATCTATCAATTTGTAATTCAGTGTCATCAATTTCTACAAAGTCATCTTCTACAATCTTATCTTTTACAAAGTCATCTTCTACAATCTTATCTTTTACAAAGTCATCAGATCTGTCATGTCCAAAATATTTTAAAAAATTATTTACGGCTTGTTTTCTTTGTTTGCCTGTTTTAGTTTTAATCAGAGCAGTTGCATCTTCTTTATATGTAATGCCTTTTTCACATTCTTCTTTATCATCTTCACGTGTACATCTTTCATTTTTATATCCTTTCATGAAACTTTGTGTTTTAATGTCATTAGTTAAAGATTTTTTTATAATTAAATACTCCAATACAACGGAATAAAGTTTTTCAAGTTTTTTATTTATTTCATCACTTTCTTTAACTGTTAGTGTTTTTGTTTCTGTATTTCCCATATTTTATTTAAGCATTTAAATAAAATCACATTAATTTTTCAAAAAGGGGCTTAAAATCCCAAATCAATATCCTCGCACATATACTTGATGAACGAGTCGTCCGAGTCTGGCAAGCCGGACTTTTTGCGCGCATCCATGTATCGGTCATAAAACTTTGTATGGTAATCCTCATCCTTGGCACGCAACTCGGCTAACTCTGCACGCGCCTTGATGATATTGCCTTTCATCTCATTCAGCTTTTTCATCGTCGCATCATACGTCCACGTTAATTGCGACTTCTTTACCATCAGCTCAATGTAACGATCATAGGGATCAATCTCCGACTTTGCCACATCCGCTAAAAGCTCCTTTTCACGATCTTTAATCTCTTCCATTGTCTGCTTCTCTTCCTCGCGCTTTTTACGCACTTCCTCCGACGTCGTCTCGACCACCTTCTTCTTGATATCAATGTCCTTGGTCTCACAAATATACTTTTTCGTGGCGGCCAAAGGAAACGGACGACCCACATAAGTATGATAAATACTATGGAAACTGTCCACGTTGCGAATCAAGTATTCGGCCTTCAAGTCGGCCTCGTCTTGGGTGGCAAACGTTCCACGCACCTTCAACATGCCATACACACCATCATCATCCGGCTTTGCGCCCTTGGAAGGAAAGAAAGAAACAAGACAATGGACTTGATTCTCGTGCTTGGGGTCGGCATAAAACTTTTCAAATCGGGGAAACTTTTGAGTGAAATCCTTGACATTTAATTCTTGCATAGCGGCCTTGACTTCTTCTTCAGTCAAGGCAGGCGCGCCAAGTTTATAACTTTTTTCGTCGGTTTCATTTTTGTCGGCAGGCGAGGTTAAGCTATTTTGAATAGCTTGGGCAGGTTGTTCGGTTGATTGCAAATCAGAAGACATTTTCTTTTATTTATTTCTATTTTTTTAAATAGGACTATTTATTTTTACAGCTTTTTCAAAAAAGGGGCGCGGAAACAATAGAGTAAGGATAAGGTGTTGGACGACGTGGATAATAACTATTGTGATGGCGATGATGATGACGAAAAGGTTGATTGTAAGGATTATATAAATAAGGATCATAATATGGATTGTATTCAATTTTTGGATTGATCACTGTTACGATCGTAGTGATAAAAAAGACAATGCCTACAGATAAAAATACATATCCTTTAGAATTATCTGAAAAATTTTGTTGCGGATCTTTCTTCTCTGTAGATTTTGATAAAAAGTATATAGCAGCCCCTATAAACCCTATTGTAATAATAGACAAGATGCCTATAGCAATTTTACGATTTAAAGACATTTCTGTATTTTCGCTCATTTTTATTTAATTTTTAATTAAATTTTTAATTAAAAATTTACCGCTTTTTTTTACAAATACTTTTGGGGTTCGGCCTTTTCTAAAGGCTGATTTTAAGCCGTCGTGCGTGTCTTCTTTGCAGGCGGAAGCTTTGCTTCCTGTGGACGGGACCCCGCTTTATTCATCCGAATGCATAAACTCTAAAAATTTCTTTTTGTCTTCCTCGTCCGCCATAATCGTGGGTGGTCCCGTCAACTCGCCCGTCTTTTGAAAATGGTTTTTGTACAACCGAAGCTTGCCATACGTGATATTGCCAATATGACGCAATGTCTTGTCATGCAAAACAGGCTTTTTCAGTTCAACGGGAGGAGTTGGCTGAGACTCTATTTTATTTTCTTCAACGTTATCTCCAACATCTCCAACGTTTGTTTCAATCTGTTCCATTTTTTCGTCAATGTCATCAATACAGATACGGCTTTCAATCGTTGCCGGTAAACTACGACTCAACTGGTTGCGATACCCATCTCCTTCCTTAATGATATTCACAATTTGTTTATACACCTCCTCCAATCGCTTCATTTGATTGCGCGTTTCGATGATCATTGTGCCGTTATCACACCTCTCAAACCGCGCTAAACGGCCTTGGAGATGTGCCGATTCTTTTGTGTAAAGATTTTTAATCACGCCAAAGCCTTTCGAGACCAATTTTATCAATATGGCGGCATTCAAGTCCTCAATCTCGTTTTTGTCCTCATCTGTAAACGAAAAACGGTTACGGGCCTTGTCTTTGCATAGATAAAGAGCTTTGTTTTTACCCATCAAAAAGTTTTTGGTTGTAAACTCTGCAAGTGCTTTTTGGGCACCAAAAAAGTCCTCAAGTTTATAATTCTTTTCAAACGTTTCTTTGACGACTTCAGGCGTCATGTAGGTTAGGATACTGCCATAATTGTGTGTCGAGTTATCAAAATTTGTATTTATAGTGATGGTGTTATTTGAAGCAGAACGTGTTTTGGTTTCTTCAAGCTCTTTTTTCAATTGGTTGATTTGAAGTTGAAGATCTGTATATTTTTGGTCTTCTGTTTTAGTTAGTTTTTGTATATCTAATTTCTTTTTTTCTTTACAGATGTTTATATGGTATTCTAACCTTGGTTTTGATGTTAACTCTTTTTTACATGATTCGCATTCAAATAAACGTTTTTCAATTTTTGTATTATTTGTTTCCTGTAATTTTAAACAAAAACGAGCAGTTGTTTGATGACGAGTTAAAGATGATTTTTTATCAAAATCTGTATTACAAAAATTACAAGTATACATTTATTAATACTTTTATTAAAATTTATTCTTTTAAATAGAAATACTACAAAAACACTACAACTTTTGAACATTAAATATTATTTTTTATAATATTTAAGTCTTATAGTAGAAACACTACAAAAGCTCTACAATATATATATAATAATTAAGGTTAATATACTTTAAAAAATAAAATATTTAATTTGTAGTGTAAAAACCCCATGTGTGTGTGGTGAACTCATTTTTCTTTTCCAAATTTCAGGCCAATTCTAAAAAATTTAAAATGATTTCTAAAAACATATTTATCAAATATTAAAACTACAATTTTTTGTTGATTTTGTAACTTTTTGTAGTAGTTTAAAATACAAGGATAATTGTAAGTTTAAAATAAAATGTTTATTTGTAGTATAACAAGTTTTAATCATAATTAAGCTAATCAATAAAAAATTATTGATTTTATTGATTATTCAATAAAGAAATCAATATTTTATTGATTAAGCTAAATATAGTTTGATTTTTAATTAAAAAAAATTAAAAATACACTTCACTTCTCTATTATTTAAAATACTTTTCAATAAAATCGTTCATATCCATAGCTTTCATACTACGATTACACTTTGCACAAATAGGCCTCATATTATTTACAGTTGTCACGCCACCACATGCACAGCCCTTTGGAAAAGGGCCGTACCCCCAAAACAGAAATTTAATTCCGTGGCGCGATACCGAGCAAAGCTCGGCGTTAGCTTTGCTCGGTATCGCGCTTTAAAGAAGTGCATCTATTATAAAAAAATGAGTTTATTTGATTATGATTATTTAGATCCATCAACCTATGAGAACTTTGAAGAGTTGCTGGAGGGACAAAAAGTGGACCCAAATGAATGCGACGAAAATGGAATGACGCCGTTGCATCATATCGCTTCTCAGCTTTTTGATATGTCAACGGTCATCAATACAGATTTTAATGTCATTAAACTTCTTCTTCGATACAATGCTAATCCAAATATTCAAGATAGGTGGGGAAGAACACCTATAATGTGCTTTGATCCAGATAGTGTTAAATACAGTAACGTTTACCCAGTTTTTGATATATTGCGCGAGGTGACAGACCTTACGTTGGTTGACAATGATGGAGAAACATTTCAACAAAAGTATTGGCAAATTAAAGAAGAAAACTAATAAATAAACTAATTTAACTGTAAACAAACAAACCCAAAAAATGAAACAATTTATGCTTGTCTTGACATCTGCCTTTCATTTTTTTGCATTGATTCCATTATATCCACAGTATTATAATTATTTTTATACAATGTTGTGGATGTCGCTTTCTACTATATGCTCAATGATATGGCATGCACTTAATGAACCGTATGGAATACTTGCTGTAATGGACTATACAGGAGCAGTTGGGTGGTTTTTGTTAGAGATGTGGACGACACGTCAACGAGTGCTGGCATTTGGGTTAAATACGTGTGTATTTTTCACAAATCGTATTATTTCGCATTGTCAATCACATTCCTCTTATTCATTTTACCATTCTTTATGGCATATTGCTTCGGCGATTAAATGCATAGTTGTTGCAATGACATATGATCGCGTTATGTAATAAAAATAATAGATAGGTGACTCAGTAAAGCAATATTAGTTAATATAAAAATAAATCTTTAAATAAAATGGGGAAAAAAATGATAGAAATTTATGGATATGATGAATGCCCTTATTATCAAAAAGCCGTGGCGCATATGCGTAAAGAAATTGGAGATAAAGTAGATAAAAATAAAAAAGTTGTTGGGAAAACAACGATTATCGAGAACAACTTTTTAATGTGTTTGTACACGCCTATATCACGTGGACAAGAATGGCAAATGATCCTAAACTGTAATGGCATTGATAAGCATACATCGCCTCTTGTACTTGTTTCAAATAAAAGAATGATTGGCGGATGCGACGATTTGTTAAATACAGATTTGAAAAAATATTATAATGTCAAAAGTTTAAAAAAGTCTGGAAATAAAAAGAGAAAATGATAGTGTGAGTATATTATCACAAGGATTTTTCACAAAAAGCCGTACCAAAAACGTAAAGTTTAAATTAACTATTTGGATACACGATCTAATTTAAATATTATATGGATTTTAATCACAAAATTAGTCACTAAAAATAACATTTTATAAAAAAAGGTATAAATAGCAAGTCAATATGCTATGTATTATCAATATATAAAATTATATTGATAATTGATATCCACAAAAGTATCTGGAAATATTAAGATTTAAATTTTTTAGTAAAACTTTTTTTAAAAGACGTCTTTAGGCTTTTTTTAAAAGACGTCTTTAGGCTTTTTTTAAAAGACTTCTTTAGGCTCTTTTTAAACTTTTTCTTTAGGCTTTTTTTAGAAGACTTCTTTAGGCTCTTTTTAAACTTTTTCTTTAGGCTTTTTTTAGAAGACTTCTTTAGGCTCTTTTTAAACTTTTTCTTTAGGCTTTTTTTAGAAGACGTCTTAAAATATAACTGATCTGGATTAAACAAGCCATTATTTGTTACTATATTTTTTTCTAATTTATCCTCCTTATCCTCCTTATAATTGTTAATATATTTAAGTTTTGATAAAACGTCAGAATATGTTTCGATAAGACTTGTGTCAAAACATTTTCTAATAAAAAAAGATCCATGACATATAGCTTCTACCAAAATATCTCCTGTAATAAATGTTCCATATTTTTTTTCATCAATATCTTTTTCTTCTAATTTTTCTATTTCAGTTTGAAGATCACTTACAAATGTTGAGTTTTTAATAAGGCGTGCTATTGGGATAAAATCAATACATTTTTTCTTTATAGTCTTTAAACTTTCAAACTTTTTTAATAATTTAAATTTGTTAATTAATATACATAAGTAAACATAAAAAATATATTGATATTTTCCAACCTTGTCACAATATTTATCATTTAGTAAAATCTCACTTAATTCTAATAAAAGTATGAATGTATTAATAATTGAACGTAATGTAAATCTGTCATATTCAATTGGATGAGTTGTGATTGCAAGAATGTATTTTTTACCAAATCCATAAATAACGCTTTCTTTTCCTTCTTCTCCTTCTTCTCCTTTTTCTTCTCCTTTTTCTTGTCTTTCGTTGAAAACTCTCATTTTTGTACTTATAGTTGTTTGTAATTCAGAAAGTTTTTCTTTTGCTGATAAAAATTCAGATACTTCTAAATCATAAAATGAAAAATCCCGTAAAACATTAGTTGGATTATATTCAATAGAGGAAAACATATGATGATATGTAGATGGTATAAACATTAAATTTGCGCCGGATGCTCCATTAAAAGTCTCCAATTTTGGAAAAATATATAACTCACCTAGAGGAATATATTGAATTCCTTTGACATCAAAAATTTCTGGCAAATAAAAATACTTTTTTGCATTTTGTATTTTTATGGCTTCAATTTCTTTAAATTCATCTATTTTTTTAATTTTTTTTAAATTATTTTTAAAATCTAGAACAGTTATAAATCTAAAATCTTGCATAGTATGTTTAATCATTTCGTATAAACACTCAATTATAAAATACTCATCATGAACAATACATGGATTGTCTTTCATTGATTCAAATTTTGTTTTTATTTTACTATCTAACGTGTCTACTATAATTTTTATATATGGATGTGTTGTTTTACGTCCAGCTATTTGTTCACACTCATATCCAGTTGCTTCTTTTTTATAAGTAGATTGGGGGGCATCCTTATCAAAGAAAAATTCTGCATGACTTTTATCAAGTATCATCCAAAATTCGCCCTGTATACGATCAACTAAATGATGTCCCATTATACTTTTATTATCTTTGCATATTTCATCGTATATTATGTCAAGTCTGTATAAAGGACAGCATGTTGATGATAATAAAATATATTTGTCAAATAATGTATTTGAATGTTGTGAATGTGCATATTGCATCATTAATAATAAAGCATCTACAAGTGATAAAGTTGCCCAAGCAGTTTCAACATGATGCGCTTCATCAACTTTAAACACATTTTCGGCTTTAAATATAGCCTTAAAAGCTACAGAAATATCATCGCCGACATTTTTTGGATGAACAACGACAAATACATTATCTTTATTAACAAATGTTCCATTCATGGTTACCCAGTGATTTACAATATTTGTAGAGCTTGGAGATCCACCTAAAAACATTAACAAAACATTTTTTTTTTCTGCCATTTTATTTAAAATAATTAATTTTATTTCACAGCTTTTTGTGAAAAAGCGATACCAAAAACACTACGTTTAAAATAACTATTTGAAACCACAAAATCTTTAAATATTCAAGTTTGCTTTTATTTACAATTCAAGCATCATTTAACCTTGTCAGCCTTTAACGTCAATTAAAAATTCTAAAATTGAATTTTTAATTAAAAAGAATTTAGATTAATAAAAGATGTCCGGCGTGAGTCAACTTTTAGAAAACAACAGGGTTACAGGGGACTATCATACACATGTCAGTATGGTGCATCCGAAAGGCAAGTTTCAAATCAGCAAGCATGTTACGGAGTCATTTTGGCACGCGTATTGCACGGACATCTTTAATGATGAAAAAACAGAGTATGGGCTGGCCGAAAAACCGCAATCGTTTATCCCTGTCTTGGTCGATATCGACATTAAGGTAGAATTTACCGAAGACAAAGATGTGACGTGTTTGTATACCGAATACCAGCTTGAAAATGTAGTAAGAAATTATCAAGACGTTCTCAAAAATATTCTGCTTGAATGCAAATCAGAAAATCTTTATTGTTTTGTTTTAGAAAAACCAGCCTATAAGGTGGAGGCCGGAGGTAAAGAATTTTTAAAGTCAGGTTTGCACCTTCAATTCCCCTATACATTTCTTACAAAAAATGATCACGAAAACCATTTGTTGCCACGCGTGCGAAAGCAAGTCAACAAGGATCAAACGTTTAAATCGCTTGGGTTTGAAAAGTCGGGTGATTTAATTGATGCGTGTTATACACGAAATCCGTGGCTTCTTTATGGCTCCAAGAAAAGCGAAGGGATGAATTCGTATAAGCTTTCAAAGATTTACAATGAAGAGCGCGATATCATTACGTTGGAAGAGGCATTAAAGAATTATAAGATTTATAGTGCCGAAGAAACTGAGATTTCGTTGGAAGGCAATCACCGTTTTTATTTGCCACGTGTTCTTAGTATTATTCCGTGGCAACGTCAAGTGTGCGAATTGCGTGCCAATTTGCCAAGTCCCGTGCGTGTGGATGGTACGTCAGAGAAGAAACGTGTGTTTAAAACCCAAAATTTATCAGAGTCGCTCAATAAGGCCAAAACATTGCTTGGAATGGTCGCTGATTTTCGTTCAGAAGCATATGCCGATTGGTTACAAATTGGATGGACGCTTTATAATATTTCTGATGCGTCGGCGGAAGGACTAGAATTATGGCTTGAATTTAGTTCGCGGTGTGCGGAGAAATTTGACCAAAGCAATTGTATGAGTCTTTGGGAGAAAATGGAGCGTCGTAACCTAACACTTGGCACATTGCACCATTTCGCAAAGCTTGACAATCCTGTGGCCTACAACAAGTTTACCGAGGAGTGTTCTAAAAAATACATTAATGAAGACAATGTGGTGAATTGCAGTCATAACGATTTGGCAAAAGCGTGTTTTGAGAAATGTGGCACTGAGTTTGTGTGTGCAAGTATTGTCAATAATGTGTGGTATCAATACAAAAATCACAAATGGTGCAGAATCGAGGACGGTGTATTTTTACGACAACGATTATCTGACGATTTTGTGAAAAAATTCGAAGATATTGCCAAAGATATTATGGCGACAATGTCGAAAAATACCGATGCCAGTCAAAAAGATTTATACGTCCAAAAACACAAACAGGTGTTTAAGCTTATTTCCAATCTAAAAAATTCCACTTTTAAAACCAACGTGATGCGTGAATGCAAAGAGGTGTTTTATGACGAAAGGTTTTTACAAAAACTTGATAAAAATGCATGGATCATTGGGTTTAAAAATGGCGTTTATGATTTAAAAAACCATATTTTTCGTGCCGGTTTTCCAGAAGATTACATTTCGTTGCAAATGCCAATCGATTACGCGGATTATGATGAAGATCATCATATGGTCAAGGAAGTGCACAACTTTTTAGAAAAGATTTTTCCCGACCGTGACGTTCGTGACTACTTTATGAATGTATCAAGCGAAGTTTTTGTGGGTGGCAATCAGAAAAAGCACGTCTTGTTCTGGAGTGGCGAGGGTGACAACGGCAAAAGTGTGACTCAAACATTTTTTGAAAAGATGCTGGGAGAATACGCCATTAAATTGCCAACGTCGTTAATTGTGGGGAAAAGAAGCATGAGTAGTGCGGCTTCGCCCGAACTCGTCCGAGCTGGAAATGGTGTGCGATGGGCCATCTTGCAGGAACCCGATAAGAAAGATGTGATCAATATTGGTATCTTGAAAGAGTTGTCAGGTAACGACACATTTTATGCACGTGGCTTGTTCCAGAACGGTGCAGAGATTGAGCCGATGTTTAAGCTTGTTGTGATTTGCAATGACCCGCCAAGCATTCCGTATAGTGACAAGGCGACATGGAATCGTATTCGTGTGGTGCCGTTTGAGTCGACATTTGTGAGCAATCCGCCGGAGACGTTTGAGGAGCAGTTGTTGCAGAAACGGTTCGCCAAAGATCCGTATTTCATGGAGAAGATTCCGGATATGATCAAGCCGTTTGCGTGGGTGTTGTTGAATCATCGCAAGAAAGGATACAAGTTTGTGGAGCCGGAGAAGGTGACGTTGGCGACCGAGTTGTATCGTAAAAAGAACGATACATACAGACAGTTTTTGGACGAGCGTGTGGTGGAGGATGCGACAAGCAAGGTGTCATTGGATGATTTGTATGTGGGCTTTAAGGATTGGTACAAGGATGCACAGCCAGGACAGCAGATTCCGCCAAAGTCGGATGTGCGGGAGTATTGCACAAAGGCGTGGGGTGATCCAGAGAGACGAAGCACGTGGCCGGGGAGAAGGTATGTTACAGATGGGGAGGAGAAGGATGATCGATTTACGGTGGGCGGCGCGGAACTGGCTGATCCGTAAGATAGGGTGTAACAATTTAAAAATTTTAGAAAACTAAAATTTTTAAAATCAATATATTTGATCCCATTTCAGCCTGTAAAAATAACACTTAGGTTTAACCTAAGTGTTATTTTTACAGGCTGACATTGCTTTAAAAATCTTATATTACGAGATGTACCATCAAGCTCCATTTATATTTTTTTTTTCAAAATTAAATAACCATTACAAAAAAATAACTATAACTATTAAATTTTTGTAATGGTTATTTAAAAATATTTTTATATTATAAAATGGATCTTGTAAATAAAATAGATCAAACATTATTTTATAATAAATGTGTAATACGTATTATGGGAACAACGGATAAACCTTTATTTATTGCTAAAGATGTATGTGATACATTAAAATTAGCAAATATTACAACATCTTTGAAAAGTCTTCCGGATAAATGGAAAGAACAATTAAATGTAGATTGTGGTATAACTGGTGCAAAAAGTATGATTGTAATAAATGAAGCAGGATTATATATGCTTATTTTAAAATCAAAAAAACAAATTGCCAAAAAATTTCAGGAATGGGTTTGCGATGAAGTTCTTCCTTCCATACGAAAGAAAGGAGAATTTATTTTAGAAAGTTATAAAAAGCAACTTGAAGAGAAAGACAAGGAACTAAAAAATATTGAATTTGAAAAGAATAAGTTATTTTGGCTTATACAGAGAAATAAAAGGTTTCATTCTTATTACAAGTTTAACAAAGGCTCGTGCTTTTATATTATAACTGATATTGAATACGAGAAGTGTTCTTGTGATAAAAAAACACGTTTTAAAGTAGGTGTTGAGGGGGTAAATATTAATGTTCGTTTACAGGAACATCGAACGTCCATGCCAGGATGCAAATTGTTATACCTAATTTATACAAAAGACAATGAAATGCTTGAGAAAACAATTTTAAGAAAATACAAAGATAAACGAACAGGTGAATGGCTTGTTGGAGTGGATTTGAAAATTGTTATCGATGATATATCAAATTTTTTATCATTTATTGAATCACCGCATACAGTCGAAAAGGAGCTTGATAAATATAATATCCTAATTGAAAATATATCAGAATCAGTAGAAAATCGTACATTATATAAAGATTATATTTTAGAAGAAAAAGAAGATGAAAATGAAGACTCTTTAAGTGAAGTAGAAGAAGTTGTAGAAGAAGTTGTAGAAGAAGTTGTAGAAGAAGTTGTAGAAGAAGTTGTAGAAGAAGTTGTAGAAGAAGTTGTAGAAGAAGTTGTTGCAGAAGAAGTTGTAGAAGTTATTGTAGAAGTTGTAGAAGAAAAACAAGATACTAAAAAAATATGTATTAATTGTAATGTATCTAAATCACTAAACTCCTTCAGAAAAACTGGAAATAAAACTGGATCATTGTATCGTAAATCGTGTTTAGATTGTGATCAAAAAATTGAAAAAAAATGTGAAAAGTGTAATATATCAAAATGCGTATCATTTTTTCGTAAAATTGGGTTTGGACATCAAAAAGAATGTTTGGATTGCGAAAAGGCTTCTTTTGAATCAACCAATATACAATACAAGGATATTGAAATAACGGATGATATTAATATAGAAGACTGTAAAGAATGCAAAAAATGTAATAAAATTCTACCATTAAAATTATTTTATAAAACAAAATATATCAAGGATGGACATGAAATATATTGTAAAAATTGTACAGCAAAATGTAAAAATAAGACAGATAAAAGGCTTAAAGTAAAACCAGATAATATACCAAATGATTCCGCGTTTTGTTGTAAATGTGAAGAGGTCAAACATCAATCTTTTTTTAGAAAGAATAAAAGTCATACAAACGGTTGTCAAAGCTTTTGTAAACCTTGTGAAAACACGATACGAAGTACAAATAGAAAAAAGAAAAAGATTAATGAGCACACGACTGTTTGATAGTTCAAAGTTTATCAGCCGGGCAGTTATTTAAATCATCGGGATGACTAACACAATAACAGTCAGGATTATAAGAAGGAATTCCTCTTGAATCAAGTTTTCCGTAACGGTCCAATATAAGATTACCATTATTATCATATTTGTAACAATTTGATTTTGTTAATGGATTATAATTTTCTGCATGTTTATAATTGTTATTATTGTTTTTACAACAATACAATAATACAAAAGTTTGGAAAAGTGTTAGCAATAATATAAGAATAATAACTTCTTTCATTTAGTTATCATAATATTTTTTTCATAAAAAATATTTTAGAAATACGTTTTTGGTGCCGGTTTCTCTTATTTTACAAAAAGGGGTTTAAACAGGGCTTTGTGGGTTAAAAGCGTGGTGGTAAAATCCCGAAATTTGTAGCAAACAGTGTAGACATATAAATTTCAAAAATATTACAACAAATTCAGCGGTTGTTTTTACAGATAAATCGTCGCGATTTTTGGCCATTAAAAAGATGGGAACGGCACTGATGACGCCAAAAAGAATCATTTCTATTAAAAATACAAGCAAAGTGGGCATACCACCGGTTCGTGTATAAGTGGGAGTCGTGTCCATGACAAAAAAAGTTGAGAAAATCAATGCAAAAAATGATCCGGCAACCAAGGCAATCATTAAGATTTCGGTAGTGCGAGCTAGACTTTTGGTCATTTTGTCGGAATACGACATTTCACTGTCAACAATTTTTTCACAGGCTTTTTCTTCATCTGATTTTTCAGGAGAGGGTTTAAATGTCCAAGAATAAAATCCGCTGAGTTCAAGGAGATAATTAAGAATAAAAAATATAATAAAGACAACGATAGACATTTTGACGACTTGTTCGATTGGGTAGACATTGTTGCGGAGGTAACATAAAAGTAAGAAAGGCAACAAACCGCCTACAGCAAAAATGAGCGATTCGGTGAAAAAAGTCCATGGCTCTTTTTTGATAAGACCAGAGTCTTTGTAAAGAGAATAGTTGACAATGGCGAGGATAATGATAAAGATAAGACCGAGTGCTTTTAGAAAAAAAAGATTTTTTTCAAAGACGTCAAAGGCGTAGCCTTTTCCTTTCATTGTTACCAAAAAATCTTTAAAGTATTGTTGAATGTCTGCAAAGAGACCTGTATCTTTTCCAAACGCATCTTCGGGTCCGTTTGTAATGACAGTTTGTACGGCTTCACCAAGTGACATTTATAATTAATAAAATTTTATTAATTATATTTATATTTTATAACCCAGTTTCTCTTATCTTTTTGAAAAGCGGTGTTTATTCCAAGTAATGCACATTTAAATTCATTTTGCGCCCAATACGGTTGGCGCGCCCTAACACTTGCGTTTTTTGATAGTCGTGGAGACGATGGTAAATAATAATATCGGTTGTTTCCTGTAAATTCAAGCCAGCGCCTGAATGAATTGTATTGAGTAGCAAGACATTGACATTACCGGTTTTATACATATCGATGGTATTGTCGCGTTTTTCTTTAGTGCCACGCAATTCCAAGTATAAAATGTGTTTTTCTTCCAAGCATTTTTTGATGGTTGCAAACGATTCGTTGAAATTGCTGAAAATAAGGATTTTTTTATTGACGGCGTCCGAAATGATGCTCATTGTTTGGTAGATTTTGGTGACATTGAAATTAACCCCTTGTGGACTGTATTCCGGAACGTCGTCAATCACAAATGGTAGCGAGTATGTATCGGCGGATTTGCACACGGGGCAGACAGGCGTGGCCAAGCCGGATGCCGAGATGTAGTCGCACCCACAAAAGATGGTTTGGCAACATGTGAGAACATGTAGATCTTTGGAAACGGCGTGTGGCTTTGCACAAATGATACAGGTATTTTCAGAGACGTATCGTCTGATGCGTTCGTCCAGAAGAGCAAGATGGTTTTGGACCAGTTGGATTTTGTCGACGTTTTCTTCGTCGGCTGGAAGTTCGTCGAGCCGTTTCTTTTTGCGTTGCTTAAATGCGTCAAAGATGGTATCGGCCAAGTTTCCAAATGAGGCAAGAACGCCTTGCATATTTCCGGCCTGTAACATTTCCATCGTGTTTTGGTTGACAAGACCGTCAAATAATTTTGACATATCACACGAGATGGTGTAGTAAATATGGTTGGTGACGGGCATATCGTAGCTGATTTTCACATAATGGTCGTCGTTTTTAAGGATAATGTATTTAAGCCATTCAAATTCAGGCAACAAGTCGTTGACAAAGCCGGACCGTTTGCGTGGGTACAATTCGTAAGGCGTGGCAGTGACAAGCCAGTAAAATTTGGCGGTGCATTCTTCCATGGCGACGATGCGCAGACTGGCAGGTTCGTCGACGATAAACCTTTTCCAGCACTTGTTGCGGTAGACTTGACAGAAAAGGTTGTAGACGTTGTGTGCAACAAGAATCACGTCGTATTTGGACATGTCGATGCCTTCGATATCAGATTTGGCGTAGATGGCCATATGACGTAGCGTGGTGCGTTGTAGTTCGGCGATCCATTGGGAGAGAAGCGAGACGTTGACGAGAATAAGCGAGACAGAAAGTTGGTCGAGGCGTTTTGTTTTTACTTTGGAGACGAGCATCGACGTTTCGCGTTTTTCTTTAAGAAAGCATTCTTCTTCAGGATCATAGAGCGTTTTGCCAATAAGTCCAAGGACAGAAAGCGTTTTACCGTATCCGGGAAGATCGGATAGAATGCCCAAGGTTGTTTCGATACTTGTTTCGGCATCGATTAGGACCGTGGGCGTTTTTTCAAGCGCTTCCATATTTTGAATGCTGGTTTTTTGGTGATCATAAAGGGGGACTGTTATGAAATGGACATCGATATCGACGGATGCGGGTGTAATTGAACAAACTTGCATATTGCGTATCGATTATTGCTTAATTTAAATAGTTATAAATTTAAATTAAGAATTATCAATTTTAATCAGCCCTTTGAAAAGGGCCGAACCCCCAAACCGCGATTCTGCCCGCGTGCAACGAGTTAAATTAGCCATTTGAAAAGAGCGAAAGCTTCCGCCTGCTTTGCAGCCACACGCGATGGAAAAAATAAATAAATTTAAGTGGAATCCTGTCTACAGCTTTCACCAAATCTAAACCCGTTGGCGCGCGGACGGGACCGCGCTGGAGCTCAAGTAGCGCTTGCAATGTGGAAACTCCTTTGCGATTTGTTTGTAAGCGACGGCGATGGCTTGAGCACGACTGACGTAACGACCGTCTTTCATTTCGTTGATATTGATACCAATTTTTTTAGAGAGACGTTGTTTGCACGTCGGAGATTTTTTGGCACTTTTTTTGGCTTTTTTTTCAACACTTTTCTTGGTTTTGCGAAGAGATTTAAAGCGTGGCATGTTTTATTTTTATTTTAAAAATTTTATATTTTTTATTGTTTTTGGTGCCGCTTTTTTTGAAAAAGGGGCGTTTTTTGCACCGCTTTCTCCTATTTTTTGAAAAAGGGGCGTTTAGCGCACACGTTCATAAAATACCATGTATGTGTTGTCGGTTGGGTCAATATCACCTAATTCACCGACGCCATTATCGTCCAAACGAAGAAGCGTGCCGTTTCGAACCGTTCGACAAAAATAGTGACCGCCGCCAAGAACACCGTGATGCTCAATAGTTGACACCAAACGGTATTCTTTGTCTCCATCGATATTAAAACCTTTTGGGTATGGGATCATTCTTTTTTGAAAATATTTATTGAAACTAAAGACCATAATGGGACTAATTTCACGGATGCGCGTGGTGATTGCAACTGTCACTTTTTTCTTGCACTTTTCGCTGTCGCAATAGTATCCTTCTACGTCACGCGTGGTTTCACAGAATTCGTCGACGCTGTTGTCAATGACGGTAAAAACGGACGTGTCCATTACTTTATCGCCTTCTTTTCCGCATTCTTTACATACTTTTGTGGTTTCGGTTTTGGTGGAGAAAAGGTCGTCCATTTTTAGATAATCGCACAGTTTTAAGAAATATTCGTTACTGCTTTGATTGGGTGCAAATCCGCCCATCACGTGGAGAAGTTTGCTGGTAAAAAAGGGGTCCCATTTTTTATCAATGGCGATAAATTTGAAAAAAAGAAAGAAGACCGAGTCGCGTTTTTCGCGACAGATGTAGGCTATAAATTGTTTGCAGGACAAGAGGGATTGGACAAGGGCATTGAAATAACAAATTGCACCTGTATTGGTAAAACCGAGAGGAGGGATGGAGAGCTGGATGGATTGAGGCTCATCACTTCTTTCATCACTTGTTTCATTGTTACTTGTTTCATCATTATTTATTTCATCGTTTCTTGTTTCGTTGTTTTCCATTTTTATTTAGTTTATATATTCATTATTTAAAATAGATATAATGTTTTATTTTTATTTTTTGAAAAGAAATGAAAGAAGAGATGAAAAAAGTTTTTGGTGCCGCTTTCTCCTTTTTTTGAAAAAGCGGCTTAGCAGCAACAGCGGTCTTTGTCAAATGTGATGTGCATTTGAACGTTGGTATCAAGAGGGATGTTATGGGATAATAAAAGCGTGCTAAATTGGTAGAGTTTATTTTTTATAAGCGCTTCGTTTTTTTTGTTATATATATCGTTGCCCTCTATTTTATAAATTGTATAATTTGTGTGCGTACAAAGAATGCCATGTAAAGGAACCGTGACTTTTTCACGTATACCTGAAAAGACGACTTGTGTTGAAAAAGGTTGTTTTGTATTTACCAAGTGCACTACTAGATCACCGTTTTTGTACAGTGATCCGTGTAGCGTGTAGGCAAATGACATTCTTTATTTAATTTAAATTATTTAATTAAAATAAACAATGATAACAACACGTGTTCAGATTGGGTTGACAGGTATAAAATTTTATGCAGCAGATGGTTCAACTTCATCTGGTATATTAAACGATAGTAATGGCAATTTAAATATTATTGGTTCAACAGGTTCCTTTAAGGAGATTAGTGGTATAACTGGAATATTTAATAATATACTAACGACAAAAATTGGAGCAGGAGCCGGTGCCATCTCGCAGGGAACGCATACGGTTGCATTTGGCAATAATGCAGGAAATAATACACAGGGAAGTAGTTCTGTTGCTATAGGAAATAATGCTGGTTCATTATTACAAGGAAGCAGTTCTGTTGCTATCGGAAATGGAGCAGGTGCTTCCAAACAATCTCAACAAAGTGTTGCTATTGGAAATAATGCTGGCTATTCAGACCAATCTCAACAAAGTGTTGCTATTGGATATAATGCTGGCTATTCAAACCAATCTCAACAAAGTGTTGCTATTGGATATGGAGCTGGTAACACAACACAAGAAACCCGTGCTGTTGCTATTGGATATAATGCTGGTTCATCATTACAAGCAAGCAGTTCTGTTGCTATCGGAGATGGAGCAGGAATGTACTCTCAATGCGAAAATTCTGTTGCTATTGGTAGCGTTGCTGGATACAACTACCAAGGAACTGGCTCCATTGCTATCGGCAACAATGCCGGCAGTGAACAACAAAAACCACAGGCTATTGCAATTGGCGTTAATGCAGGAAATTATTTACAAGGAACTGGATCCATTGCAATAGGTCTTAACGCGGGTCTATATAATCAAGGAAAAAATTCAATTGCTATTGGTAATGATGCCGGTCCAACGGGCATGTCAGCCAATACTATTATATTAAATGCATCGGGGACGGCCTTATATTACACAGGTCCCACCGGCGGGTTTTTTGTTGCACCAATTCAAACTACTAGTGTGGTAGGTCAAAATATGATATTGGGGTATGGACCAGATAAACAAATTATTGGCCTTACAGGAGATGCACTTGCGCAGTTTGGAATTGGTTCGTCGACTGGCACATCAAGTGATCCTTTTTTGTTGACCAATTTTATAAACCCGCCTTCGGTTCCAGACAGTCTAAGTGTGACAAGCAGTTCTTCGGATATTTATGTGATATACAATTACCCAAAACAAACTAATTTTGGCATTGGACTACTTCCTGTTATTTCTAGTTTAAATATTATTGTAGGTAATACAGGAACATCAAATTTTACAGGTTTTACAGGAACATCATCCGATTTTATAAAGTCTACATCAACATCTAATGTGGTTGAATGTATTAATATTTCAAAACAAGGGACAGAAGGGATTGGAAATAGAAATGGAAAGCGAATGTATACTATTAGATACCCAAATTTGCCCAATACAGATCCTAATCCTAATTTTTATTTGTGGTACGCAAACTCATCTCTATCAAAATCAATGTATTCAACATATCTTTCTTATATAAATTCAGGACTTCCTTCACAACCACAGCCAACGTCATTGGGCAGACCTCCTCCGCCAACAATTAATTCAATACCGTTTATGTTTAAAGGTTCTGATAAAATTGATACAGTTGATCCTACGTCATCGGCGGATTTACGTTTTAATATTTATTACGCGCCTCTTTCAAACACTAAAAGATACGGTGGTCCAGTAGGTGTCACAGGTGAATATAAAAATAGTTTGATTGGTCCTTCTTCCACCACAATTTCTTACAATACAAGTGGCAATTTTTTTAATGTGACTGGGAATACAGGACTTAATTATAGTGGGACAATAACGTCTGCTGTTTACCCAGAAACAATTTATAGTGTAGATGTTAATGCGTCTAATAGTATATCTAGTGGATTTACTGGCATATCACTTGGTAATTTTACGACACAATCTTTGTTACCACCAACGTTTGTGTCATCTGGAAATAATCTAGTATCATTATCATCTGGTCTTATTAGTGGTAAAACAGTGGTTGGAGGAGTAACAGTCACAAATATTTTGCCTCCTAATATATCATCTTCTTTTACTCAAACTTTTCCAATACATAACACGACCGATTCACGCGGAGCGACGGGTGCAACACCGTTAGTAACGTTTACGTCGAGCGTGACAGGACCTGCAGGGACTATCACGGGTCCATCCGCATCGTATACAGGCTTTGGCCCTTCTTATGTGTATGGAACAAGTTCAGCGGGTAACATTAACATGACACTATCAACGCCAACGGACGTGACAGGACTTGCTGGATATGATGGGTATTATTTGAGAGGAAACGTCACGACGGCAATGTCAACGACCTTAACAAATGGTTTGGTCGCAAGTGCGACCCCGTATGCCTTATCTGTAACGGGTACATATAGTTCTAATAATTCAGCCGTTTCCGCTAATTATTATGCACCATTTTATTATGATGGACAACAAACGCCCGCTATTATTGGAACTCCTAGCTTATCAGTTGTTAATGGTAATACAGGAATGGTATGTGGGGTGCCTGTTAGTAAAGGATCCATCACATTGAAATTAGTTACAACCGTGTCAGGCCTTGGCAATAATTTTGTTAATAATGGAAATATATTGAATTATGCTCCATCGACCGGCACTCTAACACCATCGTCTGAAACTAGTCTTAGTCTTGTAAATTTATCTGGAACAATATCATCTGGTACATTTACAAATAGTGCACTTTCACTATCACTTCCATCTTTTCTAAAATTAACGGGTTTATCATCATTAAAAATAACTACAACAGCAACAAATTTGTATGGAACATCAACAAGTGGAGTACAATCTAATGGTGTAAATATATTATATGATCAGACATCTTTTACACTTGCAAATACGACATTTATTTCTACAACTGCACTATTAAATACATACACTAGTTGCTACAGACTACTATCTACTTCAAATCCGGCGGGTTGTTTTGCCATACCACCTAATAATACCCCTTCAAATTATTTATATAACGACATCTCTTATTCCGATAATAATTACGCGTCAACAACGTTTAATAATACAAGGAGTATAAAAGATGATACAGACTACAAGTATGATTTAATTATTTCAAATGGATTATGCACATCTGATCCTAATTATTACATAGATTACAGCGTATATGGTGGACCTAATTATAGTACATTGGGAAATATTGACACAACGCGTTATGCAACTTTTGCTTGGAAAGTTGATACTGGTACTATTTCTTCATCGGGAACGGCTTATAATTTCATAAATTTTAAATTAGGAAACACCTCTTCAACTTTATTTTCATCTAATGGTTCTGTTTACACAAGTTCAAGTACTCCCTCCAACTCAAAATTTTTATTGTATTATCGTTTAGAAGATACAGCCAATTTAAATTCTACAGGATCAGGATGGACAAATCTAACAAGTCCTTGGATTGATGGAAATGCATTCGATTCATCTGGAACGATGTACCCAGGTCCAGGAGCAAATACAACACAAACAAGTTCTATATTAAAAGGATTGTCGGCTGCATTTACTACAAATTCTACAACTACTGTATTTAAAGTAAAAATTCCAAATCCTATAAGTAATACAAGTGTTAGTAGCTCAACTAATTTATATATTTATTGTAGAGTTGGATTAAATATGCTTTATTCATTTTCATTTAATAACATTCAAGCACAATTATCTACCTTATAAATTACGTATAAATGTGTTTAAAATACATATAATTTCTATATTGATATTATATATAGCATATTGGTTAATTTAAACGTAAAGTTTTTGGTATCAATATAAAGCTTTTTGTGAAAAAGCGGTGTTAATATTTTTAATGAATTATAATATAAAATGAGTATTAATAGTAATATTGCAGACTTTTTGTTTAAAAAAAATCTAGGAATTGTTGATTCTCAACCAGGCGTATCTTATAAGGACGAATCATCTGGTAATGCCAAAACAAAATTATTTTCTTCACAATTGTTTTCGCAAACTGTTCCGCTTAATATTCCAACAGATTTTACAAGTCCAATTCAATACGTAAATGCAAATGGAACTCTGTCGAATGTTGATAATGGACTTGGTCTTGGCACAGTTCAAACATCTATATCTTACCCTTATATACAAAAAGTTACTCGTTTAAAACTAACAACTGTTGTTAACATAAATACATATAGGTTTAATGATCCAAGCACTGCTGGAAATATAAATTTATTACAAAATGCTATACCATTTAATTACAACCCAGATCTTTCAAACTCGTATACATATAGTTTATTTGCTGAGAAAGGGAGTCCTTATTCTTTATCTTTCACTAACCCAATTGCAACATCTAAATACATAATTGATACAGATGCTGGATATTTATATATAGTTGCAGCGGATTGGTCTAATTTATATGGAACATGTTTCGTAACATTTTACCGTTACAACGGCACTATGGGCATCCCCACGAATCTTGGTAACTTTGCGGGTGCCTACTTACAAGGCACAGGTGCCATCGCCTATGGTGATCGCGCCGGTTACACCGGCCAAGGTGTCAATGCGATAGCTATGGGGAATCTTGCCGGTGCATATGGACAAGGCACGGGCTCGATCGCCATCGGGTATCTTGCCGGACCTACGGGCATGTCGGCCAATAGTATTGCTTTAAATGCCAGTGGTGTCAGATTAAATGCAACAGGGCCCACGGGTGGCTTTTACGTGGCACCGATTGCGTCCTATTCTGGATCAGTTGGACCATTTACTTTATTGGCTTATGGCGATGACAAGCAAATTGTGGGTATTACTGGCGCTGGAATGGCGTCCATGGGAATTTTAACAGTTGGCGGTATAACGGGTGCCACGGGGTCGTTTAAGGTTTTGGCAGCTGGGACAGGTTATATCGAAAATGTTGTCACTTCAAAAATTGGCACAAATGCCGGTTACACCGGCCAAGGTGTTAATGCACTAGCTATGGGGAATCTTGCAGGTGCCTACGGCCAAGGGACGGGTTCGATCGCCATCGGCGCGTTTGCCGGCCCTACGGGCATGTCGGCCAATAGTATTGTCCTGAATGCATCGGGGACGGCTTTATATGGCACGGGGCCCACGGGTGGCTTTTACGTGGCACCGATTGCCTCATACAAAAACGCTTCAAATCCAACAGGTCCCTTTCAGTTGTTGGCGTATGGTCCTGACAACCAAATCGTGACGGTGACGGGCGCAACCGGCTTGAATTTATCATTGTCGACGCCGACTGTTACGTATGATTCGTGGTTGTTGGCAAACATGATTGGAGCGCCACCTGCTGTGGAATCTTTAGATATCGACAACTTTACAACCACAGATGTGTATATAACATTTTCGTATCCCTCTCAAATATATTCAGGTCTTAGTCAATCTGGTTTATTGCCATATATCAATAATATGTTTGTCAATCTTTTTACGGAAGTTGATTCAATAAAAACCCTTAACGGCGTAACGGGCTCAACAGGCCTTCAAGCAAATACATTTGGCGCAGGCGCATCAAATTTTATCGCACAGACAACTCCTGTAGACCCAACAAATGTTGTGCAATGTATTAACGTGACAAAATCGACGTCAAAACAGAGTGGTCTAGGAACTTATACAACGATGAAAACTCCTAAAACATTGAAATCATATACGATTCCTTATACATCATTAACACCTGGACAACTTGCAACTTTTTATATGTGGTATGCCAACAATAATCCCACTAAAAATGTGTCGTCTATACAATTTACATATAAAGGCGCGAGCAACCCCACGAGAGTCACCAGTTTAACAATTACACCAAGTGCAATATTACAACAAATTACCATTACATTTACTGGTTCTTCCGCGATTGACAGTGGTGACCTTTTGTCCACAGCAAGTATAAATTATGCCATTTCATACGAGTCGATTGCCGGTTCAAATACGCGTAGATATGGAGGCACAAAGTTATCGGGAGTTGTAAATGGTCCAACCATTGGACCGATTGGCACAACAGGAGGTGCTCAAAGTCAAATAAATACCGCATCCATTTATCCAGATACGGCCTACTATGTTACTGTAAATGCGTCAAATACAAATCTTGGGCTAGGATCTTTTACTGGGACAACTGGAACAAGCATTCAAACTACTGGACCAGCGCCACCGGCGCCTCAAACAAGTAGTTCCAAGCTTTTATCAGAATTATCAAATTTATCAACGAATGTGTTGTCTGCAAAGTCCGTATTTGGTGGCTCAACTGTTTTAAATTTATTAAAAACAACCACTAGCGCGCTCCCGTCATTGACGACACCTTTTAATATTCACAACTCGTATGAAAGTAGAGGATACACCGGCCCAAACCCGCTTGTCAATTTTACAACAAATCTGTCGGGACCTGTTGGTATTATCGGTCCATCTGCGTCGATTTATGGGTTTACTGGAAGTTATAATTATCCAAGTAGTTCTCAAAATGGCATCAATTTATCCTTTACACCTCCCGTCGATACCGGCTCTGAAACAAACGGAACAAATGGGTATTATTTAAAAACAGATGCAACTGTGTCTATCAATCCTTCAGGTGCATCAAATATCGTGGCTAGTTCAAACCAGTACACAATGTGTGTTACGGGGACATACTCAAGTGGCAATGGTGCACCAGCGTCGGCTGCCACAACGTTTTATTATGATGGCGAAACAGGCACTATTGGAACACCAAGTATCTCATCACAGCCAGTCATTTCTATTGCAAGTGCTGTAACTGAGGACGTTAGTGGCATAAAAGTAGTGACTAGTATCTCTTTTAATATTGGCGTAATAGGTGTAACAGGCATTGGACAATATTTTTACAATGCCGGTAATAATGGCATTATATCATATGCACCTACTGGTTCTGTGTCTTTGCCAACTCTTTCATTTATGCCATCCAGAGAAACGGACTTATCAAAGCTTACGTCTGGCACCGGCGCAAATGGATTTAATACACCGATATCGTTTAGTAGAAACCCACTATCATTATCAGGAATAACCTCGTCTCAGTATTACGCAGGACCTGTCGGTGTTTCGGTTACTCCTTATAATATTGATAATAAAAATGGAAGCGCCATATCGTCAAATGCGTTTCCGCTTATTTTTGACCCAGTAAGCGTCTTAAATAAAAGTAATTATAGAGTGTGTTCGGTTAATGCTGGAAGTGAAGCAGTTAGTTATAATTCATCGTCAACTAGTGGATCCAGAAACGACAACTTGGCAAATGTGACGGACTTTTCTACGTATGACAATGCCGTACGTATTTCGACGCCTTCTACTTCGTATACAAAGGAGGCATTATATACAAATGGAACGTATGTTTCAAATGGTTCTGGATTTAGAGATTATACAAATTTTTCATACAATTCAATTGTAAATTATTCATCTATTAATAGTAGCATTGATTACAGATATGTTACATACAAATGGACAATTTTGTCATCTATTCCACAATTTAACACCATATCATTTACGCTTTCTAATTTAACAAACTATAATAGAGCTAATAATTCCATTTATTACGGAGCTGACCAGACAAATCGAATGATATTTTTTTACAGATTTGAAGATTCTACGGATAATACAACTAAAATAAACTGGGGAAGCGGTGGGCAAATCTCGACACCATGGATTGACGGAAATTATGTTGCGTCAAGCTCAAACGCGCCAAGTGGCGCATCCGCTCCTACTTCTGGCAATGCAAATAATGTGTATTTCACGCCATGTGGTGGAACTATTTCTAGTGCCGGAAATATTTTAATTGTTAAATTGCCATATAGCATTAATTCGACTGATCAAACAAAAAGCAATAATATGTCTTTATACTGTAGAGTTGGATTGCCTACATCTTTATCTTTTACGACATCTTTTACAGATATCACGTATACATTATCGACTAGTTAATTTACGCTACTTTTTGTTAAAAAAAGCAGTTTTATTTTTTATTTAAAACATCGTTTAAATAAAATGAGTATTGCTGGCAACAAAGATGATTTTCTTTATAAAAAAAATTTAGGAGTAGTTGCATCACAAGGACCAGCTGTTTCATATCAAAGTGAAACTGCTGGTAATGCTCGTTCACGTATCATTTCAAATTTACAGTTATTTGCTCAACCTATACCACAAAATGCGCCAACAGACTTGGGGCCTAAAAAGTATGTAAAAGCAGATGGCTCATTGGAGACAGATAATAAAGATAATGGTCTTGGGACTGTTCAGACATCGAATACATATCCCTATATACAATATGTAGATAGTCTTAAATTATCCACTGCAAGCAAATACGCCTATTATTTTAACAATCCAGGTGTTTCTACAAATACAAATTTATTGAGCAATGCTGTCCCGTATAATTACAACCCGTCCAATGCATCGTGGGCATATAAAGTCACGTCAAGTAGATACAACGGAAATGTTGACCCTTCTTTGTATATCGTTGATACAGATGCTGGTTATTTATATTTTGTAAATACAACAGATTGGGATACTAATTATGGCACACCGTATATTTCTTTTTACCGTTACAACGGCACGATGGGCATCCCCACGAATCTTGGTAACTTTGCCGGTGCCTATGCTCAAGGAACCGGTGCCATCGCGTATGGTGATCGTGCCGGTTACACCGGCCAAGGCGTCAACGCCCTCGCCATTGGTAACTTTGCCGGTGCATATGGCCAAGGTACGGGGTCGATCGCCATCGGGTATCTTGCTGGACCAACGGGTATGAAGGCCAATAGTATTGTCTTGAACGCATCAGGGACGGCTTTGTATGGCACCGGGCCTACAGGCGGTTTTTATGTGGCACCCGTTGGGTCGTATTCGGGCTCAACAGGTCCGTTTACATTATTGGCGTATGGCACCGACAATCAAATCGTTGGTATCACTGGTGATGCTCTGACGGCCTTGGGCATTGTTGGGGGCGTGGGCGGTGGAGTAGGGGGAGGCGCCAATTATAATATAGGAAATGATGTGATTTTAAGTGGAAGCAGTAGCGCGGTCCCGACACCGCAACGACCCAATAATGACGACGGCGGATTTTACGTTTCACCCGTTCTTGGATACACGGGCTCGTCATCGACCACATTTAACGTCTTGGGATACGGTTCAAGCGACAAGGAGGTTATCACGTTGCCAATCACACTGGACACAAAAGATGTGTTGATGCCAATGGCGATCAATAACAAATTACAATTGCCGTTGCTTGTTCCTGGAAATATGACGTATATTAACAACTCGGGGCTTTTGACATCCACCGATGTGACAGCCACACAATTTGCAAACATGTCGGGTATAAACCCAACGAATTCGGTGGCGATTGGCAACGGCGCCGGTGCAAACATGTTGGGGGCAATGAATTCGGTGGCGATTGGCAACGGCGCCGGTGCAGATGTGTCGGGATTGTCAAACGGCACATATACAAAATGGCAAACATCGTCTGTGATTGCAAACAATAATATCACGGGGGTGGCAATGTCTGCAAGCGGGCAAATTCAGTTGTATGGATTGAATTTAACAGCACAACAGTGGGCCAATTCATCAACCATATATTATAAAGGTGCTATTTTGTATAACCAAAGCCAAAATAACTATTATTATGTAACAAAAGACGGAACTATTAATTCGGCTCCAGCTGGCACAAATGATTCTAATTTGTATTCATATATTAATCCGTATATATCTAATTTAAGTTTAAAAAATGGTCAATACGTAAGTTATCAAAATACGGTATACAAAATTACTGTTACCGGTGTAACGCTTGGTTCAATACCCCCGCCCGCTGTGACATATAATCTTAATGACATTGATTCCGTTGCCCCTCCTGTTACTTCAAACGACATCGAGATGAAGTTTTATGATGATACTAACCAAACATCTTTAATAACTAGTGGTATTACTAATAATAATACTGGGTATATAAGTGTTAATCAAACTTTGAATGCGCTAATGTGGTCTGAAAATATGTATATACCATATCCATCAGATGTAAATTATTTATTAAAATATTCCTACACTAATGGACTTGGTAAAAAAATATACAATGTATATACATTTACAATTAAATCCAACACTTGTATACTTACACAACCCCCTTCATTGCAAAATCCAATTGGTGGGGTATCATTTACACAAACAGGATTTTTACCAACCTCAACTTCCCCAAACATTTACAAATCAGTCGATACAGGCGCAACATTTTTATCCATGTCAACAAGCGTCTTTCCCAACATACTTTCAAACTATAATTTTGTTGTATCGGGTGATGGCACATGCATTATTGCATTTAGATATAACGTTACAGGCTCTGTAAATTTTTACATATCAACCAATTCTGGTGTGACTTTAACTAATTCTCAAACATTTTCACAGGCACCGTTATCATTTGCCATAAATACGGATGGAAGCTATATCATGTTGGTTTCAACCGGCGGAATTTATGTTACAAACAAAACAAATTTAAATTTTGTAAATTCAATGGCTGCTGGTACTATTATAGCCTCATCCGCGTCATGTGCAATGACACCCGATGGAAAATATATGCGTGTTATCATAAATGGAGCAGCAATATATACTAGTAACAATTATGGTGCAACAACATTTGCACCAGTTGCTCCATCTAGTCTTAGTCTTCCTACATCAAATTTGTCACTTATCGCAATATCTGGCACGGGATTGTATCAACTTGTGTCTACAACAAACACATTATATGTATCAACAAATACTGGTAGCACATTTGCATCTAAACTTTCAAATACAAATCCTTCCATCACTATTATCTCGTCTATTGCAGTATCACGAACGGGACAGTATATGATTGCGTGTTGTTCGAGTACATCAGTAAAAGGGTATGTTTACTATTCAACGAATTTTGGTGCAAATTGGCAAATAATGATGGCGCTTGGGTTTGATTTTTTCAATAGTTGCGCAATTTCAGCGGATGGCACTTTGTTTACCGTTTCGACCCCTTCTAACGTATACACACTTAACAATAATTTAATTGGAAATACAGTAGCGATCGGAGCTGGCGCCGGTCAAACAAATCAGCCGGCCAATACGATCGCCATCAACGCTAGTGGAACACCTCTTAATCCTAGTATAAGCAATGGGTGTTATATTGCGCCTATCGCGGATGTCTCGAATAGCACCAGCACTGTTTTTTATCTATTGGGATACGGAAGTGACAGTCAAATTGTAAAAAATAATATATTTATTAATTCAAGTGGAAATTCTATTATCAATAATTATAGTCCATCAAACGAAGATATAGGATACTTTTTAAAAGCTGGAAATGCTTCATTTTATATAGGCGATGATTATACTAGTCTTCCTACTGGCTCTGTCACAACATATGGACGTTATTTTGGCGCTGGTGGAAATATCTATCAAGATTTTTCTGGAAGTTTTAATTGGAGAAGAGTGACTAATGCAACAAATGCTCTTAATACGACATTGTATTGTATGACTTTGGATAATAATGGAAATCTTACTACATATGGAAATCTTACTACATATGGTAATATTAGTCTAACTAGTAATATTAGTGCGGGTGGTATCATTACTGCGGGTGGTATTGGCATCGGCACAACTTCACCCGGTTATACTTTAGATGTTAACGGCAACGTTCGGTTTACATTAGGTATCAGAATTGATAGTGGTTATGTTAATTGTCTGGGGGCAGGAAATGGAAGTGGGCTTTTATTAAATAATACTAGTAGGTGCGAAATCTATAACAGTGGTGTAGATACTTTTAACCCAACAGGAAATAATAATTTAATGATTGGTTCTTGGAATGGAATAGGGTTTCGCGATATTTGTTTTGATAGGGTAAACGTAGCAATCGATACACGTAATGGACATATCACTGCAACTGGTAATATCAGTTCATGTGGTGGTAATTATAGTGTACAAAGATTTTCATTTACTTTGTCAACTGCAACAAGTTATGCAGTCAATATGGATCTAGTAAATGGATATGGACAAGGAATTTGGTTTATATTTGCGACAACAAATGGAGCTGACACAGTTGGTAATGCAGAATGGTATTTACACGGAACATTATTTAAATATACAAGAAGTTCTCCATCATGGTGTCAAACATACGCTGCTAATGCAATGAGTATTACAGGAACACATTATGGTTTTAATATAAATGTTGCAAATAATTCATACAATGGTCGTCAATTAGTATATTATATTACAAAATATAATTAATTTACACATTTTATAATGCTTTGTTTTTTATTTTTGTGAAAAGTGAAAAAGCATTGAAAATTATTTAAATAAAACATTTTTAATAAAAAAGATGTCAATCGTTCCAATTATTTCAAACAATTATAATGTGCCAATTGATGGGTTTCGCCTTGATTATATTTTTCAAATACAGTTGGGTGTTTCTGCAACGTTTACAGTTTTCTTAACTCATAACGGTCAGCAAATGTATTCTAAACAAATCACAATGTCTGGCGATGATTATAAAAACTGGGGGAACGATGACAATTACGTTCAACAATTTGTTGCAAAGCAATTGGGATTTACCATCGCTCCAAAACCGGAGCCTATTGTCGAGTTATTGTATACGGGGCCAACCGGAACAGTTAGTTATTTACCGCCAACAATGATTGAGTCCACAGGCCCTAGCTCAATCTAAGTTTTATAGTGTTTTTCTTTAAGGGTTTTTTGTGAAGCTTTTTCATATTTTTTCAAAAAGGGCTTTAAAGATATGCATTTTATATAAAAAATGAGTACTACCAACGGCGTTTTTACCCCCCAGCCAAATAAGAAAAAAGTCATGATCGGCTTAAAAGGCACCACTTACTCCAATCAATTTCTTGTCGCATGGACAATGTCCTTAAACTATCTCTGGAAAAACACGTCATACGAAATTTTTCTCGTTCAAGGTTTCTCCACCAACCAATACGTCGCGCGTCTCCAAACTCTCGGCATCGATATGGCCAAAGACAAAGACCAAAAACCCTTCCAAGGCATGGACTATGACGTGTTTGTGATGATCGACCCCGAATCGCTTTTCAAGCCCGAAGACGTCGCCACGCTCATCGATCTGGCCGTCAACAAACACGACGCCGTGTCTGGTCTTTACTTTGTCACGCCCGACCAATATTACGCTTCCGATGCCACTGGTAAAGAGCTCCTCAAGTCTACAGATGTCGCCAAAGACGACAAGGAAACAGTCGAGGTGGCGTTCACGGGGCTTGGTTTTTTTGCGTGCAAGAAAAAGGTATTGGATGCGTTAGAATACCCTTATTTCACCAACATTTTATCGGATGAGGTATCGTTTTGCAAGTCGATTGTAGAGAAGGGATTTAAGGTGATGTTGTGCAAGGAGTTGCGGGTGGGGCGAAGCCTGAGCGTCCTCCTCTAGAGCGGGGTCCCGTCCCCGCGCGACGGAGGTTCGGCCTGCTTTGCAGGCACAGAGATGGCATTAAATTTAATCGAAAAATATCAATTAAATTTTTAATAATTTTTCTAAAAGTGCAGAGGCTTTTTTTGGGCTTTTTTTGGGCACTTTTTTCTAAAAAGTGCTTAGGCCTTTTGCGCGCTTTTTCCAAAAGCGCTTCGGATAGCCAGCTCGTTTTTATACTCCGTATTATGGTCCGGATGGTCAAAATACGTAATCTGCACAAAGCAATCGATCGCCTTCATCTCCTTATTACTCAATACCGATTTGCGTGAATAATCCTCGTCATCCACATTCTCCTTCTCGTATTTGACGTCGGATAAAATATTTTCATACAAAATTTTGCTTACATCCTTGATGGGCTTACTTACCTTTTCTGTAAATACGCGCGCCTCGTGGTCCTCTTTTAGGTTGCCTTGTTCATCCATGTATTTAAATTTCTTGCGACTGGCATCGGTGCAAATCATTAGGGCTTTTTGGTCCTTGGTACGGATAATATGGTCCGTACAAAGCTGGGCAATGCCTCGCTGACCTTGAAAAAATACCTCTTCGGTTAAATAATTTTGGCACTTTTTCTTCACGTCTTCGGGCGTAATGGCGTCCAGAAAATACTTTTCAGAAAAATGGTTTCGGATGGTATTGTGGTTGGTCACGTTGGTCGTGCTGGGTTTTTCGATGGCTTGGCTAGCGAGCTGGCGAAGCGAGTCGATCAGTTTATCGTTTTGTGATTGCAAATCACGGATGATTTTATCGGTGGTAAATTTCATATCCATAATGGTCCTTTCATGTTGCTTTATAGTATTTTTATGTTCTGTTTGAGTATGCTCGTAATTGCTAACCAATTCTGCCTTTTCTTTTTCACATTTTTCAAGCAATTCTATCTTTTCTTTTTCACATTTTTCAAGCAATTCTGTCTTTTCTTTTTCATATTTTTCCGATAATTCTTCTGTTAAAATTAAAGCTTGATATGACTTACATCCATCTTTATGAATTACTAATTTTTGATTATCTTTAAAATAACTGTCGCATCCTCTGCATTTAAATCTACTTTGTAATTCTAAATTTCGAAGAGATAAACATGCCTTATTTGTGGCCATATGCGTTTTCAATATATACTTTGATGATACAATTGCATTGCATACTTCGCATGCTACACTCATTTATATTATAATTATCTATTAAATCGGTTTTTCTTTTTTTTAGAAAAAAGTGGGATTTTTTTCTAAAAAATCCCAAAAAAGATGGAAAACCAACATGATAAAATGCATTTTAACTTTTTTCAAAAAATGTTGAAAAAAGTGATTTGACCTATTATGCTTTAAAAATTTTCAGTTTCAAATAATTTTTAAAATAAATTTTTGAAAAAATTTTAAAACCTTCAACACACAAAATTTGTGCGTTGGCTCTGTAAATTTCTGTGTAAATTGGGAAATATTGAAATAAATTTTTAGAAATTAAAAATAACATTCCTTGATATAAAAATGTCAGACAATAAAGATAAACCCCAAACTGAAAATGCACTGCCATGGATTTTTATATTTTTTATTGCATCCTTGCCTAATGCATTATTGATTGGATTTTTACTAAATAAAGTTGGACATACAAGCGTTACTGTCGCTGTAATTGTCCCCATCATTTTAGTTATATTAGGAGTTTTACTTAATATAGGACCCTGAACAGTTTGAAATTTTTAATAATTTAATTAAAAATTTTAGTAAATTACTTTAAGCCAAGTTTTTTCGTCTTTTTTGGTGCCGCTTTTTTTTAAAAAGGGGCATCTTCAAAATCGTTGTTTAATCGGCTAGCAATCTGGCTGGCATCGGCAAAAAAGATATTGTTTTCTTTTGGCTGAAACACGCACTCCGTGCGGTCAAACCCGTCGCCGCCATACGCCCACTGAAACACCCAATTGTTGGCATTGCGCACCGTTCCGTCGTATTTTACCTGAATATCTTCCATCACCTTTACCATCTTGCGCTGAATATAACCCGAATTACTTGTGCTCATCGACGTGTTTGAAATGCCTTCACGGCCACACATCGAATGAAAGATAAATTCTTGTGGATTCATCCCACGCAAAAAGGAGCTTTTTACAAACCCGCGACTTTCGAATTCTTGCTCCAGCGTCGGGTTTTCAAGTGGGTAATGTGGCAATGTCCGTTTGCCTCGATTTAGTGTAGGCGCAATGCGCGCGGCCATATGGTTTTGTTGCCCCAACATGCCTGTAATTTGCGTAATGTTAAAATACTCACCTTTACTACCGGCGGTCACGGTGTCCACAAAACCGTTATCTTCTTTCAAGTCGCTTTTGGAGATTTTAAGCGATCGGTCACGTGCATTATCAAGAATGGCGCCGATTTTTAGTTCGCGGATGCGTTCGTGGGAAATAGACTCTTCGGCGTTCTTGGCTTCGATGAAACACTTGTAGGCAATTTCTTCGATTTTTTTGACGGATTTAGCAAGACAGTCTTGGATGCCGATAGTGAACGAGCGATGAATTAAAAACTGGTTGCCGATAAATTGGACGTTGTTTAAGAAATCGATGGCTTTTTCCATGCCGTATTCCTTGTGCAAGACGTGGATGATCGTATTATGACCTTGACCAAGTTGCGATTTGGTGAGGGCGCCTTCAAGTAGCACGCCCTTGACGATTTTGACGACGGGCTGGTCTTTGCGCGCATCGTTTTTCTTGGCATAATTAAAATTTTTGGGAAGCATCAGCGAGAAGAGATTTTTGCCACAATACATCGGGATAGTGTAGCCAAGTTTCTTACTGACGGTTTGAATCCATTCTAAACGTTCTAAAATAAAGTGGGGCGTCCATCCATCGCCTCTCATACAGATGTCAAAGAAACGGGCTTTGTCCATTTCGCGATCATCTTTGGTGAGCAGATAGGCGCCTAATAATGCGTCCTGAGTGATGCAAATCACGTTTTTGGTTGACTGACTCGACATTATATTATGCATTGTCGTTGACAAGTTCGCCAACTCGGCCCTTGCATCGGGGTCCTGTGGCAAAAAAATGTTCATTTCCAAATCACTACACATTGCCGTGCTATATTAGATATTAGTTTAGGCAATTTAAAGTGTGTAGCTAGCATTTCTCTTTTCAGAGAACTATTGGACTATATCTTACATGATATCAGGATTACCAGTCCATCATTTATCACGGACTTCTGTTTAGTCTCTGAACCTTCTTCTCGTCTCTAGTTTAACAAGACAGGGAAGCTTGGCTGCGGGTATTCCATTCTTCTTTCGAAAGATCTTTATCATTTTTACTTTTCAAATGTCATTTACGCCATTACGCGTAGATCCCATTTATTCGTTTCCAAATAAAGGTAGTAGATAAAGCTTTAGGATGTTCCCGAACAATTTAAAAGTCTCGCCAAAAAATACGTGTTACCCCTCTCACGTTTTTTGACTAGCGGGTTATATCTATAATTAATAAAAATTACAGCCTTTGTTTACATCGTTTTTCCATCGCGGTACAAAAGCAACCATGATGGCGACCCACTGTTGAGGACAAAATTAAAAATCCCCGTCATACACGGGATACCTCCTCATCCAAGCATTTCCTCTTGGAATCATTGTTACTTTCCGTTCTAATGGAAATCACCCTTTCGGGTGGGAGTAGACTGTATCTTAAGCAAATTGTATAATTCACCAACACCCGTTCAGTCGTTGAAGTTTAAACCGTCTTGTGAGATCTCGGTTTAATACCGCGGATTACCCAATCATTAACGTTATTACTGCTGGCTTCGGTCATTACCCGAGTTCCTCTTTATTCTTTCAAACAAAAAGTAGTAGTTAATGCTCTAAGGGACTCCCCGTCATTCTAAGGTGTTTCGCAAGCGCGTTGGCACGCTCACTAGGAGGTAACGCTTTTCACGCCTCCTTTTACAGACTATGACGTTAATCTGCATTGAAACTTTTGGTTGACGCCAAATTAAATCGAAACGTCTTGTTGCCACGCACAATGATACGTTTCGCCAACATACTGCCTCGGTGCAATGTTGGCTGACGGTTAAATAACACAATGTCGCCGTTCTTTAAATGACGCTCGACCGTATCACCAATCTCAACACGAAACGGCCGTTTTTTAGGCAAGTCGATGGCGGTGATAAGCTCGCCGTTGCGAAGAATGGTGTCGCCTTCTTTCAACTCAAAATTTGGCCTGATTTGTTTGTATTCGCTGGAAAACGGCACAAGCTCACGACCATCACGCATCACCTTATCGCCCCACAATAATTGTGTGCCTTTTTTGTACATGGCGTAATTTAAATTAATCTTGGTTTTACCTTCGTCGCGGATCACAAAGTTAGCTTTTCCGTCATCGACCAATTTTTGAATGACTTCGCGGTTATACATCGTGACGACCTCAGGCATCGTTAGATTGCGCGCGATTTTTTCAGGTACAACAAGCTCGTCGGTGCGCGCGGACGGGTCGGCACTAATGACAGATCTCCCCGATTGGTTGCGCCGTTTGCCCATCAAGTTGGATCGAATCAAACCGTCTTTGCCACTTAAACGTTCCTTGATACCTTTCAGAGGCCGGCCATTGGTGTGACGGGCTTTGCCTTGACTGTTGTTCATTAACGTTTTGATGCGAAAGTTGAGCGTTTGAATAATTTTATCGCGCTTGGAGTCGTTGGTGTTTTCGTCAATCAAGTTTCGATTGGCCTTGACGATTTCGACGTATTGGGTAGTGATATCGTCATCGCACGTGACGTCAGCGGCCATCACATATGGACGAGCACGTGGGGGAATAACGGGGATTACTGATAATACTAAATTTTTGGGGTGCATAAATGTGGGGTTAAAACCAAGTAAACGCACGTCGTCGTCGATCATATGGTCAAAAATGTTTTTAATTTCAATTTCTTTAAGAACGATTTTTTTGTCTTTAAATTTCATCGAGATGTCGCTGGTTTTTTGCTGAAATGCGATTTTGGGTTTGGGACTTTGGCAGTAATAACAAGAGTCAATTTTTTCAAGTTTTTCTACGATTTTTTCAAAGCGCGACTCGGTTTGATAACGCAAAACGCCGTCTAATTTTAAATGTTCTTCGGATAAAACAAGACGATGACATTTGACGCACAAGCACTTTAAAAAATTCGTGATTTGGCGCAAATACATCGGGTGAAGCACGTGATGATTTAATTCGATATAACCGCTATGTCCAGCACAGATCTTGGGGACTGCACCACAAGACACACACTTTTGATCCTGTTCCATGCTTCCCATTCTCAAATCGTAAACGCTGTTTGGTCCTGTAAACTTGGAATTATCGACCTTACATACGGATCGTTCAATGATTTCTTCGGGCGATAAAATGCCAAATTGGACAGAGGAAATGTCCTTATACGGAAACACTTTTGTCGTCATTTTTTTAAAAATCATCTTTTTTTAAAAAATAAATTCAGTTTTATGAAAAAGTTAGAAAAGATACGCAAAAAATACAAACCCTATATAAATAAAAAATTATAGTATAAATGGACTTGATTACAAATTTTTTAAACGCAAAAGAAATCAGGTCAGTTGGAACGGAAGATGAGCCTTGGTTTGTTATGAAAGATGTGTGTAAAATGTTGGACATTAAAGATACCAGAAGTGGGTTGAGAATTTTAAAAGACGAGTGTAAAAAAGAAATGACAGTTGCGACAGCTGGAGGCAATCAAAAAATGTGTGTAATTAATGAATCAGGATTTTATATGTTGATAATGCAGTCAACTAAACCAATTGTAGAAAATTTTCAAAAAATGGTATGCACAGAGGTTTTGACACAGTTGAGAAAGACTGGACAATTTAAATTTAAAAATAAAGAAAATAAAGAAAATAAAGAAGAAAATAAACCCAACAATACGTCTCGATCTCTCACAAAAAAATGCGGGACATGCTTGCTTGATTTGCCTTTAAAAACACGTTTTTATGCCACGAACAAAGAAGACAAAGATAAGGATGACCCATCTGTATATCGATCGGATTGCAAGGCATGTTGTCTGGTTAAAATCAAAGAGCTCCGTAAAAAATTAAAAACGGATCCAACACACAACAAAAAGACGTGTGTATCATGTAACGAGTTGCTTACACTTGATTTGTTTTTCAAAAAAGAAGACGAGTCGTTGTATGATGACTGTATTTCGTGTTATACAAAAAAAAGTGGCCTTGAAGAAACGACGAGACAGTGCACGGAATGTAAAGATCTTTTATCGATATCTGACTTTCATGTGCACACACAAGATGTTGTAAGAAATGTATGCAAATCGTGTCGTAATAGAAGCGTTCGAGATAAAAGATATATGGGCGAGACGACTATAATCAAATGCGAGTTTTGTGAAAAAGACATTTATTCTCAATACATAAGAGCACATCGTAGAACAAAGGGGTGTTTGCAAAAACAAGGAAAACTTGAAGGACCTTTGCGAAACAAGCCAACAAATTATAGGTCAAATAAAATTATACAGATGGATGCGACGACAGGAAACGAAATCGCACAATTTAGGTCGATAGGCGAGGCATCAACTATAACAACAATTTCGAGAAGCTCTATCAGTGCATGTTGTAGGGGATTGTATAAAACATCGGGCGGATATAAATGGCGATTTAAATAAAAACACGTTAAAGTTTTTTTATTTGTTTTAATAATAAAAATGGCATCTACAAGACCTGTAGTATTATCACTTTATGATAGTTATTCGTATATTGATCAATATCTTTTGATTAAAGGAAATGGAAATAAGCTATACAATAATATGACATTACAGGTAAATGGAAGCGCATGGATACAACAAAATACCCTAGTGTCCATGAATCTTACTGTTAATGGAAGTACATCGTTGGCTGATAATGTCACGATGTCAAAGAATCTTACTGTTAACGGAAATACATCGTTGAAAGATAATGCAACGATATCAAATAACCTCACTGTTACCGGAAATACATCGTTGGTTGACAATGTAACAATGTCAAAGAATCTTACTGTTACCGGAAATACATCGTTGGTTGACAATGTCACAATGTCAAATAACCTCACTGTTACCGGAAATTCATCGTTGGTTGATAATGTCACAATGTCAAAGAATCTTACTGTTAATGGAAACGCATCATTGAAAGATAATGCAACGATATCAAATAACCTCACTGTTACCGGAAATTCATCGTTGGTTGACAATGTCACAATGTCAAATAATCTTACTGTTAATGGAAACACATCGTTGGTTGACAATGTCACAATGTCAAAGAATCTTACTGTTAACGGAAACACATCACTGAAAGATAATGCAACGATATCAAATAACCTCACTGTTACCGGAAATACATCGTTGGTTGACAATGTCACAATGTCAAAGAATCTTACTGTTACCGGAAATGCATCGTTGAAAGATAATGCAACGATATCAAATAACCTCACTGTTACCGGAAATACATCGTTGGTTGACAATGTCACAATGTCAAAGAATCTTACTGTTAACGGAAACACATCGTTGAAAGATAATGCAACGATATCAAATAACCTTACTGTTAACGGAAACACATCGTTGGTTGATAATGTCACAATGTCAAAGAATCTTACTGTTAACGGAAACACATTGTTGGTTGATAATGTCACAATGTCAAAGAATCTTACTGTTAACGGAAACACATCGTTGGTTGATAATGTCACAATGTCAAAGAATCTTACTGTTAACGGAAACACATCGTTGGCTGACAATGTCACAATGTCAAAGAATCTTACTGTTACCGGAAACACACTATTAGGAAGCATGGGAAATGATACAATAATTGGTGGAAATCTTACAGTTAATGGCAATGTTACGTACAATGGAACTATTACACATGTCGATACAGTTGTAAACGTGCAAACACTCGAAGTAAATGAATCATATATTGTTATTAATCATACATTGTCGTCAGGAGTTATATCGGATTCTGGCCTTGTTGTATATGTAGGAGGAAGCGATCCCAGTACAAGTAAATCTGGTCTTATACGAGCCGGTGGCACTGCTAGCAATCCAACTGGAGTAGTTAATGGTGTATCTGAATGGTATTTAGCAACTTTTAATTATGATGGTAGTGGAAACATGGTTGTTCCACCTGCAGGAGTAAATGGTCAGCCAAAATGTGATACTCTACATATTGGTGGAATGGCAATTTCTTCAGATGAACGTTTAAAAAAGGATATTACATTGCTTGATAATGCTCTTGAAAAAATTAACAAATTAAAAGGTGTAACATATATTTGGAAAGACGGTCATGGATCAAAAGAAATTGGTGTTATTGCACAAGATATCCAAGCACAGTTTCCGGAATTGGTTTATAAAAATAACGATTATCTTTCTGTTGATTATTCAAGAATAACAGCAGTTTTGATTGAAGGTGTAAAGGAGTTGAATAAAGAAAATAAAGAGTTACATGATATGATTAAAGATATTTATGAAAAACTTGAGCAAAATAAATGCAAATGCGAAAAGATGGCTAACAATGTTGTAGACGCACCACTTGCCATTGCGGAAGAAGCCCCAAAACGTCGTGGAAGAAAACCAAAAGAAAATGCTTCTCCATCGGCATCATCTACAACGTCGTCGATATCATCTGATTCGGATGAAGCCCCGAAACGTCGTGGAAGAAAGCCAAAGGCTGTGGCTGAATAAAATAATTAAAAATAATTAAAAATAAAAATAATTAAAAATTTAATCATTTTAAATAAGAAAAATATATTTAAAATGGAAGAGATAGAAACAGATCATGATAAAGCCATCTCATATTACAAAGACGGCAAATATGACTTGTTTTTACCTATTGCCGAAAAACTTTTTAAAGAACAAAAAGTATCAGAATTTCTTTGTCAAGCGCTTTCAAATATTTATTTTACTAATAAAGAATACGAAAAGGCTTTAAATGTAAATACCTTATGCATTGCATCTTTTCAAGATAAAAGTAATCTTGATAATCGTCTAAAAATTTTAGAAAAACTTGGAACTTCTTACGATGATGAAAGAGGAACAACCTTGATTCGTTTATTTACATTGACATCTGAAAATTCTTATATACAATCCTATATTAGTTTGAAAATTGTCTCACCGTCTTCTTTTCTTACTATATACGAACTTGTCCATAAAATAAAGCCGATGTTTTTTACAAATATTATTCACATGTTATTTACTAGACAGCCATATGGACTTTTACTATACGGCAAAAAATTGCTTGCAAAAGCATTGGACTTGGAAGAAAATGGAAATGAAAATGAAGACACATTAGACTATCGTATCATTGAACGATGTAAAAAATCGAGCAATGCTGATGAAAAATATGTATGTATATTGTATCTTATTTTACCACAACTTTTTTATACATCAGAAGAAATTGAGAAGGCGTATCGACGTATTATGACTAATCTAGAAAAAATACAGACGATTTCTGTAGAAATATCTGCAAATTTTATATTAAGTAATTTAACATATTATTATACTTATTTTGGTTATAACATTCGTTCGATGCATCAATTATTTTCATCATTTTTACGAAAAAATTATGTATCAATGTTTAGCACTAGCCCTAAATCTAATCCACAAACTCTCATTAAACGTGACCGCATTCGTATTGGGTTTTTTTCAAATTTAATTTTTAAAAATCACAGTGTATGTAGAGATCGTCTTGGTATCATTAAATATTTATGCAATGATCCTATTTTTGATGTATTTTTAATTCGTTACAAAAACACAGATAAGGATTTATTACACAGAAATATTATGAAAGATACGTCATTTACAGATGTTCAACTTGGGTTTGATAAAACAATAGATGAACAACAAATTTTAGATTTATCGCTGGATATTTTAGTTTACCCGGAAATTGGTATGGACACGAATGTTTATTTGATGGCATACACACGATTTGCACCTATTCAAATCAATACATGGGGGCATTCTGATACATCTGGTTTTGATAATATTGATTATTATATTTCATCTGAATACTTTGAAGATGGTGATAAAGCCCAAGAATATTATTCTGAAAAATTGATACAGATGAAAAGTTTATCGAGCTATTATTATAATTTAAATATTTTATTTAATGATTTTACAACTCCGATTGAGTCTCTAAAAACGCAGTATCAACTTTTTCCATCATTTCAATTGTATGGTATTTTTCAAAGCACATTTAAATACCATCCAACATTGATGGCGATGATTCGTGGTATTTTGGAAAAAAATCAATGGGCTTTTTTTGTATTATTGATAGATCAAGAATCTTGGAAAGAATTCATGGATTATGCTGAAAAAATGTTTGGACATAATGTAAATCGTATAAAAATGATGAACAAAATGGATACATTGCAGTATTGCAACCTATTGCGCTGTATGGATATAATGATTGACTCGTACCCATTTGGTGGATGCAATACAAGCTTGGACTCGTTTCATTTTAATAAAATTGTGTTGACATTGCCCGGTAATAAATTAAATGGACGTTTTACACTTGGATTTTACAAAAAGATGAAGATTATGGAGCCAGTATGCGAGTCTCCGGATGATTTGGTAGATAAAGCGATTTATTATATGAAAGATACAGAGGCTCGAAAAACGATTGAAGACAAAATCAATGATAGAAAACATTTACTTTTTCAAGAACAAGAAAGCTTGCTTGAATGGAACAACCAGATGCGTATGTTGGTAAACGTAGAACAACGAAAGACGCATACGCGTACTTTTGTTTTACAAAATAAACTTGAAACATATCCAGAAAATGTCAGGAAAATTTTACGAGAAGAACATGTTGTTAGTTTACCCTTAACAATGCAACTAAATGACACGGTTGCGTGGGTACCTCCAGACTTTACAGCAAGTCAGTTACTTGAATGGATTGAAATATTAAATATGAAAAACAATGAGCCGGGATGCATTGATATTGCTGTTAGTCATAGTCCAGTTTCTGCACGTATACACATGGTTTTAGCACGATATAACGAGGACATATCGTTCTTGAAAATGTATTATTTTTCATGCACAACTGTATACAATAAAGGACCTTCAAGAATTGATAATGCAAAAAGTTTACCAAATGTAGGAAAATGCGATCATACATATTTGACCCATATCATAAACAATTACGATCGCCTTGATGATGTTACAGTATTTTTACCGGCATGTTTTTATAATAGTTTAAACAAAAAAGTGTTAACACATCGCTTGCTACAAAAAGTGTACACGACGGGAAAAACATGTTTTGTAGGTAAAAAAGTGGTTGATAAAAAAGAATTATCACATTTGCACTTGTTTCAGATTGATAGATGGGAATCAAGTCTTCCTGAAAATAAAGGCGGGACATCAGCCAAATGTGAGCCAAGCGAGATACGCCCATATGGAAAATGGCTTGAAAAAGTATTTAAAGTAAATGATGCAACAAAATTAAATCAAACATGCGTGACTTATTTTGGGATACTGGCGGTACGAAAAGAAGATATTCAACGACGTCCCATTTCATTTTATAAAAAGCTGTTATCCTTTGTAAAAACGCCAAATCCTGAAGCAGGACATTATATTGAAAGATCGTGGGATCTTATTTTCAAGGCAATAGACCCTGAATACATATATTTCTAAAACACTGGTTAAAATATAAAAAGAAAATGTTTTTGTAATTTGTGTCTATAATTAACAGTCTCCTGCCAAAGGCAAAGGTGTAAAAATTTTAGTAAAATTTATTTAAAATTTTTAAATAAATGAGTCTACGTACTTTAAATTTTGTACAAGATTATGATGCAGGCGTGACTGCACCTGTTACAAACACATCTTCATCTGGCACTACAACATCACAGCAAACCAACACGGCCGCTGGAGGATCTATACAGACAACTCAAAGCATTACTTATGTGCCTCCTACAACTACTCAAACATCTGTTGCAGTAACTTCAACTGTAACTAATATTTTAGGAAATTATGGTATTACAATTAGTTCAAATAACACAGCTCAGTCTGGATCATCTATAATATTGGGTGGAAATGATTCAGGAATTGTTATTTATACAAAAGGTGATTCTACTACAAATTATGTTGATATAAACTCAAAAATGTACGCCCCTGCCGTATTTTGTACATCCGATGAACGTTTAAAAACTGATATTACATTACTTGATAATGCCCTTGACAAGGTTAATAAATTAAAAGGCGTTACTTATACATGGAAGGATGGACATGGCAGTAAAGAAATTGGTGTTATCGCACAAGATATACATGCACAATTCCCTGAATTGATTAGTTTAAATTCAGATAATTTTTTGACGGTTGATTACCCAAAAATAACAGCTGTTTTAATTGAAAGTGTTAAAGAACTAAAGAAAGAGATAGATACTATCAAAGAAAGTTTAAATATAAAAAATCCTTGTCAAACAACACAAAAACCCCCACGAAAGCCTCGCCAGCCAAAACAAAATAAAATTGAAATGAAAGAAGAAATAAAAGAGGAAACCGTAAATATAGAAGAGAAAAAACCACGGAAGCCTCGTGCAAAAAAAGTAATGTAATAAATAATCTCGCTTAAATTTACTTTAAATATAAAAAGAAAATATAAAAAGAAAATGTGCCGGTAATTTGAACTAGCATGCCTATATTTTGTTTTGTTTTATTTTTGTTTTACAACACGTTTTGCTCTCTGTTTTTTAAGAGGTTCATCTTTTTTGGTTTCCAATGCTTCTAAACGTGACGTAAGATCTGTAACTTGCTTGGATAGAGCCTGTATAGATGCAACAGCAACTGAAAAAATAACATCTTTATCAAGTGTCAAAAAATCATTTACATATTTTCCGTATAAAAAGATACGATTTGAAATAGCTGGTTTTTCTCCATCGTTTTTACTTTCAAATTCGGGAGAATGTATAATAGCTTTTCCATCTTCGACGTCTGTTACAACTGCCGAATATTTTTTGAAATTTTCGTCCATAACTTGCAGTCGATACATGAAAGTCAGTTCAAATGTATTGTCAATCGTTACGGAATTTGTTTCGTCATTATATGTACATGGAACCCACTTGTATATATCAGGAATATGCATTTTTATTTTTGTTATACTTTCAGGAATAATTTCTTTTACTTCTTGTGAAATAAATCCAACCTCTATTTTTTTCAAAGGATTATCAATTTTTTTATAGGTAGTTACCCTTAAATCATTAAGTTGTTTCAATGCAACCAATTGATCGTACGTCTTTATATCTTCCTTTATTCTTTTATCAGATGGCATAATATAACCACCATTTGAAAAAATTCTCCCTTGTGTTGCAATATCAATTCGTTCAGTAAATACCTGTAAATAATTTGATGGGTTACTAGCAACAAGCCCAATATCAGTTGTAACAGCTGAAGTAACACTTGATACGTATATAGGCAGACCAGTTACATTATCAATTGCTGCACCTGTGTGTTTATTTACATTTAAAAAAGCCTTAGCATCGACTCCATTTTGTATAAAATTTTCAAGAGTTTGATTATGGTAAGTATTAAAATTTGTGTTAAAATCACTGCCATTTCCATATATAGTCGATAAAGGAATGGAATTGAGGTAATTAAGTAGTGCATTATCGTCTTCCATTAAAACACCTCCGCACCGAATTTTTCCAGTGATTCTTGCATTTCCATAAACACTTAAATGAGAAACATCTGGTGCTAACTGGTTTTTACTATCTTTAATAGACATGTTTCCAACAATTAACGTTTCTTTGATTCCTGTATCTGTTGGACCGGATCCAGCAATGCCCATTGTTTGCGCCATATGTATAAATGAATTTGATGTATCTGAAATGGCATAAGTCGTCATTTTATTGTATGAAACTTTTTCTAAAATCGAAAAATTTATTTTAGAAAAATACTTTAAAATAAGAACGGTGATAACATAAAATGCAATCTGAAAGTCGCTACCACTATTTAAACGATGTCAATTACTTTTTCAAGTATAGTGAGGAAGTCGTTGCTACCATTACCAATGTTGTTATTCCGTATGTAAGTCAGTTTGAATACTATTCAGACGAAAATCACTTCAATAGGATCATTCAGATCTTGCTTGAAGCGGATCAAAGTTATGAAGACATTTATTACTCACTTGGCGTTTACTTGCTTTCACAGACAGATGAAGTGGAGGAAAAAATGAATGTTATACGCACGATTTTGTACAATTTGCAACGTGCGGATGAAGCCGTCGCTCAACGTGTATTGAATATTATGAATGTGCTTATTCCTCCGGCGGCTCGGGCAGACGCAGTTGGAGACGCAGTTAGCCAAGAAGAATTGCAACAGATGCAGGATTTTAAGCGAATTGTTCCACACGAAGAATTGGCAAAATTGCAGGTTGTCCTATTTTCCGAATTAGAAACGGATGAAAAAAATTGTTCGATTTGTTTGGACGAGTTTGTTTCAGATTCACAGTTGTATACTATTCCGTGCAAGCACCTTTTTCATAAAGCGTGTCTTGAGGGGTGGGTTGCCGAAAATTACAAGTGTCCTGTGTGTCGCGGCGAAATTGCCAAATATAAAGTAGATAAAGAGGACGACGAAGATGAAGAAGATGAAGAAGATATTGAACGATTGGAATTGCCTAATGGACCTAATGAAATAGAAGACCATGGAGATTTTTTGATTAATGTTTACAATGTTGATGAAAATAATTTTATTTTTGATGTTATTGTTAATGACGAAGCTCTTGACCGTGAAGACGCTCACGGAGACGTCCGTGAAGATGCCCACAACGCTCGCGAAGACGCTCACTCGCAAAGGTATTGTGTAATAGAAAGATCGCATGGCCTTGCTACACATTTTTGTCAACAATGTAATATGCATCTTTGCACAGAATGTGATACGGATGGACATATGTATGCAAATATGCGTTATCATCAACGCGAACAACTGGTATTAGAAAGCGAAGACGAAGATGACGGCGAAAAAGCTGTTGAAAAAGTTAAAGATAAGGATGAAGATAAGGATGAAGATGACGTTGAAGAATTTACTGAAAATGAAGAAAAATAAACCGCTTTCTCCTATTTTGTGAAAAAGCCGTGTAATTTATATTAAATATAAATGAGAAATTGCCGATTAGGATTAGATCTTAAGTCCAAGACGAAAGTACATAAATTTATGTAAAAAACATAAATTTAAATAAAATAAGTATAAAGAATGAAGGGTGGTGTGTATCAAACTGGATCGTCTTTTGGGATGAATAGTTATTACAGGCCTCCGCAAATCGTTGGAACAATCAATTGTTTTTCAACACGAACAAATGGCGTTATTACGCCAACGGATGCGCAAATTTTATCAAAACAAACAAGTGCTGTAATAGATCTTGTTAAAAATTCGTCATTTGACCAATTGGTTAATAATATACAAGATTTAAAATATATTGACTATAATCAAAATGCTAAACCTGTATCCATACAAGGGACCTCTACACTACTCCTTTCAGGAACAACACGGACATCCTTAGCCACGATAGACACAACACAGACACCCATAGCCACGATAGACACAACACAGACAGTCACGATAGACACAACACAATCACTCCCGACAAACACAACACAATCACTCCCGACAAACACAACACAGACACCCACGATAGGCACAACACAGTCGTCTATAACACTGGCAGGACCTACTGGTGCTACACAGACTAGTGGCTCATCAGGTGCCCCTGGCACCTGATGGGTTTTTAGGCTAAAATACATAGCACTTTTTTATATTTTATGGATCTAAATAGTTAATTAAATGTTACGTTTTTGGCAAGGCTTTCTCCTATTTTGTGAAAAAGCCGTGTTTATTTATATTATACTTTAATATAAATGAGAAAAATTCCAGATAACATGGATTCGCCAATTGACACTGGTATGATTGCCCTTTCCGATGCCCTTTGTCCGTTCTTTAAAAGCACTGGTCATACGCCCAATATGATTACAACTTATTCACTTATTACTGGTGTCCTTTCCGTGATTTGTTTGTATAATGGATACCCGATAGCGTTTGGTATTTTATATACCATTTCATACTTTTTTGATTGTATGGACGGACATTTTGCGCGAAAGTATAGTATGACAAGCAAAGGCGGTGACTTGTATGATCATATTAAAGATGTTAGCGTTTATATTCTTTTGATTTATGTTGTTTACATAAAATACAGAAAGGTGATCCGGATGACGGATCTAGTAATTATTTTTCTTGCTATATTTGCAAGCTGTGCACATATGGGATGCCAACAAAAACAGCTTGACAAAGAGGAAGACGATGAAACGCTTGACCACGCAAAATGTTTATGCCCCGATAAAAATATGATTTATTATACAAGATGGATGGGGATGGGAACATTAATGTTGATAACAATTGGAATGATTTTATATATTCACTACAGATGCAATGCGTATATGGGAGCGACAGGTCAAGTGAGCTGTAAAGCTTAGGTCAGCCTTATCAGCCTTTAGAAAAGGCCGAACCCCAAAATCAGCCTTTAGAAAAGGCCGAACCCCAAAATCAGCCTTTAGAAAAGGCCGAACCCCAAAAGTATAATAAATTTTACATAGGCAAGTGACTCGTATTTTAGGACTTTTTTTATATTATTTTTAGTGGTTAATTTTATGGTTAAAATACATATTATATGTAGCACTTCCTATTTGAAACAAGAGTGTGGTTCCAAATAGTTATTTTAAATATACCGCTTTTTGTGAAAAAACGGTGGATATTTTGTATATGTAAACATACAAAATAAAGTTGCCCATTACGTGAATCGAACACGTGATCTTCAATTTACAAGATTGACGCCTTACCACTTGGCCAAACGGGCTTCTGTATATTTTGCACGCTTTTAAATAGATTTAGAACTTTAAATTTTTAATATATTTTTAATTGATATTTAAAAATATATTATTCTATATAGAAGCGAGAGTGGTGAAGTGGTATCACAGGAGTCTTATGAGCTCCTTTCCCGAGTTCGATTCTCGGCTTTCGCATCGTTAATTTATATAACCGTATAAATTAAACATAGCATTTCCTTAGCGAGATTGTGGTCCCAACTAGGTAATGAAAAATGAAAAGCAACTTTATAAAATTGAATTTATAAATTTAAAGCATTAAACGTTTAAACAAGAAGCTAAATATGTCAAAGTTATCCAAGCAGATCGATTCTACCATTCTCGAGTTTTGTGAGACCATTGCTCAAAAGTTTGGGTTGAACAAGATGGATGTGTATGCCTTGTGGAACGATGATCAGGCGCCTACATCCGCTTCGTCTCATTCGTCTGAAAAAACCGAATCTACTGACGTGTCTGAGATGACGCCGGAGAAGGTGTTGACCTGCACTAAAGATTACTTGATGGCATATTGCAAATCCAAGGGATTAAAGCAGTCGGGCAAGAAGGAAGAAATCATCCAACGCGTGCTTGATTCGCTAAAGACAACAGGCTCTACAACATCGTCTGCTGCAAAGGCAAGCGCGAGTGGAAGCAAATCCAAGACATCTGCATCGGTTGCGCCTGTCTTGGCAAGCGTTGCAGAGAAATCGGGCACGTTGGAGATTCGTAAAAACAAGTTTGGCAATGAAGAGCATTTTGAGTCGGGTTTGGTGTTTAACAAGGAAACAAAGATGGTCATTGGTAAACAAAATCCAAATGGAAAACTAGAATCCTTAACGGATAAGGATATTGAAACATGTAAAAAATACAAGTTTTTATACAAGCTTCCTGAGAATTTAAGTGTTGACAAGGGGTTGCAGAATGTAAAGGTAGACGAGTTGGATGAGGAAGATGAAGAGGAATTGGATGAAGATGATATTGAGGAAGAAGAAGATGATTTGGATAACGAGGTGGATTTGGAGGATGACTAAGCGCGGTTCCGCCCGCGCGCGACGGGTTTAAATAACACCTACCCTACTTTGAATGCAAGTGTGTCGGGTTTATTATTTTACACATTATACTGTAAAATAATTCATATTATCGGAAATAAATTTTTGTAAATACATCTCATACATGTATTTAAAGATGTTTTTTTATAATTAAATGAACATCGGATTTTGGGAAAATCAGTTATGTGAAAGGGGAACTACAACTAGTTTATATGATTATGCTTTTTACAATCAAACTATATTGGGAAATAAATCTTTTATTTTCTACGATAAAAATAGCCAAAATAATAAAGCAGAAATTATTGAAAAATTTAAAAAGCAGTTTATTGTTCATGAATGTATAAATTTTAAAGAAGCAGATGACTACATAAGTCAATACAAAATTACTCATATTTATATAATAAAAAGTGGTTCTATAGATGATCGTTTTAGTAAAGTTGCTAAAAATTGTATCCATTGTGTTTTTGATTGTAATCAAGTTCATGGAGATGTTTACGCATCGGTATCTCCGTGGGTATATGGAAATAATGGTCAGTATCCGGTTGTTCCACATATGATAAATCTACCTATAATTGAAACTGATCTTCGAGAAAAATTAAATATACCTAAAAATGCAATAGTATTTGGTGGATACGGAGGGAAAGATAGTTTTGATATACATTTTGTCCATAAAGTTGTTTATACTATTGCTTTAAATAATCCAAATATTTATTTTTTATTTGCAAATTTTAATAGATTTTGTCCGGACCTTCCTAATATAATTCATCTACCAATGATAACAGAGATGGAAGAAAAAGTTAAATTTATAAATACAACTGATGCAATGATATGGGCAAGAAGTATGGGTGAAACATATGGCATTGCAATTGGTGAATTTTCATCTAAAAATAAACCAGTAATAGCAATGAAAATTGGAGATTTAGCACATGTACATTTACTAGGAGATAAAGCAATCTGGTATACACATGAGCAATCTTTAAAAGACATTTTAACAACGTTTAATCCATCTACAGAAAAATGTAAAGATTGGAATGCGTATAAAGACTATACACCAGAGAAAGTCATTCAGATATTTAAAAATGTGTTTTTATCAGATAGCATTCATTGTATAAAATAATTAACTTTTTAGCGATTGATTTTATGATTAAAATACATATAATCTAAAGGATTTTTGTTTTAACCATATAATAAATGTAAATTTAAAATTATAAAAGTAATTATAAATTAAATGCGAGTTGCTTACTGTTTATATGGACAGCCTAGGAGATTTAAAGAAGGATATGAGAATATTATGAATTTTTTAAAAAAAACACCCGATATTACATTTGATTTTTTCTATCATACATGGTTTGATAAAAATCTTAAAAATTATGAATGCTCTCCTTGGAGATTTATAGGTGGAGAAGAATTAAAAGTTGACTCGAATATAATTGAAAATTTAAATGAATTATATAAACCAGTATCTTACTTTTATGAACCTCCTATTAACTTTGATACGTCTAGTTTAACTGACACTATTATTTACAAGAATTCAGAACAATATTTAATTAATCCTGTTAATAATCTACTTTCACAGATTCATAGTAGACAAGCTGTAAGAAATTTGCTAGATGATTATATAAAAAAAACAGGAATAAAATATGATCTAGTGATTTCTTCTAGGTTTGATTTTTTGAAAGAAATACATATGAATTTGAACCATATTGATTCGTCTAAATTATATACATCCAGGGTACTTCAACCAAGGCATCTAATAACAGAACCATTTTTAGTTACAAATGTTGATATGTTTATAAAAATATTTTATAATATGATGGACAATGAAATTATTAATAATAAATCATTAGAAAAAATTGTAAACCAGTACAATGAGCATGTCAATTTAACTATGGAAAGCGTATTTTTTACAAATTTTTTACATAATTTTAAATCACTTGAAAGTGTTGTATATACAGATCTAATTCCAAATTTCATATAATACAATTTAAATGATAATATTTATTAAAATGACTAGATATATGTGTATATTTTGTAAAAACTATTTAAAGGTTGTTTATATAAATGATAGTCATACTTCTTTTTCGCCATCCTTATCTAAAGATGAAATATTACATTTTGTACAAGATATAAAAATAGGACAATGTGATAAATGTTGCAGTCTTCAGTACATTGATCTTATCAACCCAGAACTTCTTTACAAACATTCTCATAATGATACATCGGCTACACCAACTTGGAAAAAACATCATGATGCTTTTTTTGATTTTTGCCAGCAGACTGCAGTTTATAAAAATAATATTTTAGAAATAGGAGGTGCTCAACTCATTTTAGCAAAAAAATTTACAGAGATCTATAGAGATATAAAATATACCATAATCGATTTTATTGAAAAAGATACAGAAAATGACAGAATACATCTAAAAAATGGAAACTGTGAAGATTACACATTTAAGGATGAAACTGTCATAATGAGTCATGTGTTTGAGCATCTTCACAATCCATCTACATTTCTAGAAAATATTTCAAAATCAAATGTTACAACAATCATTTTATCCGTACCAAATATGTATCAATTACTACTTGAGGATAATATCAATCTGATTAGTATAGAACATACATTTTATTTTACGCCTACTCATCTGTTTAATTTATTTGGAAAATATTCATTTCAATGCACAAAGCAAGTAAAGTTTATGAATCATTCAGACTTTTTTTGTTTTGAAAGGACACATGATTTATTTAAAGAAATTGTATATGATACAACACACAAAAGTTTATTAAATACTTTTTTTTCAAGACGTAAAGAACGTTTTGATTCTATACTTTTTAAAGAAACCGATACAAATATCTGGATTGTTCCAGCAGGTCATTATGGATATATTATTTATCAAGAATTATTGAAAAGAAATCTACATAAAAATGTAAAAGGGTTATTGGATAATGATAAATCTAAGCAAAACAAATATATTGCATCGTCTTCTTTATGCATTCATCCATTTGAAACAATAAAATCAGAATTAAGTCCTACTATATTATTGTATGGAGGACCTTACACAGAAGAGCTTAAAACACAAATTTTAAGCTTAAATGCTGTATGTTCTTTTATAACTTTTTAGTTTCTATAAAAATCTTATTTAAATACAATTCTAAATAAAAATGACAATTACAACATTTTTATTTGATCTAGACGGTGTTCTTGTAGATTTATGCGAGTTACATCGTAAAATTTTTATAAAAGTATTTAATGACAATAATTATGTCTCAATTGATTCTGATTTTCATGATAAATTTCTTGAAGGACTAAGCACTCGAGAAAAATTAAAAAAAATAAAAACACAATTGTGTATAGAAATAGATGAAGATCTTATCTATACAAAAAAGCAAGAGTATACTCTATATGAACTCCACAAATATCCATTCACATCTCGTATAAAAAATGTATTAGAGTGGGTTAAAAATCAAGGCATTCGAATTGGAGTATTTACAAACTCTATACGCAATACTCTTGATATTGTTTTAAAAAAACTTGATATTTTACATTTAATCGAATATTCGCTATCAAATGAAGATGTTCAAAAACCAAAGCCATCTCCATCTGGATATTTAAAATTGATGGAGATAATGAATGTTACCCCATCCGAAACACTTATTTTTGAAGATAGTTTATGTGGACAAACTGCTGCATATGAATCTGGTGCGCACGTAATACCTATTGTAAATAGTTTAGACATAACTGTGTCTTTTTTAGATCATTGTAGGATATATTTAAAAAGGCCATTGTCTTTATCAAAACTAAGAATTGTTATTCCAATGGCAGGACTCGGCTCTCGGTTTCAAAAAGACGATTATATTATCCAAAAACCATTTTTACCAATGATAGGAGGAAGGCAATTATGGGAAGAAGTAGTCGAAAATTTATTACCAAAAGAAAAGGATGTTCGAGAAAAAACAGATGTTCATTTGATTGTTAGAAAAGATCAAATGCATTTATTTAAAAATAAACCAAATTTGTACATTCACACAGTTGAGACTTTAACAGAAGGACCTGCCTGTACTGTTTTAACATTAAAAAATATCATTAATGATGATACTCCGTTGATTATTGGAAATAGTGATCAATATTTAGAATGGAATTCTGACGAATTTTTATCAACTTCATTGCATCCTGATTACGATGGATGCATATCTACTTTTTACCATCCTTGTCCAGATGACTTAAAATGGTCATATGCGTCATTGTGTAAAGATGATATGGTAAAAGAAGTTGCTGAAAAAAAATACATTGGTCCATACGCAACGACAGGTATTTATGCTTGGAAAAAAGGGTCTGATTATGTTAAATATGCTGAAAAAATGATAGTGTACAATGATCGAGTTAATAATGAATTTTATGTATGTCCTGTTTACAATTATGCAATTAAAGATAATAAAAAAATAAGGATATTAAATTGTTTAAAATTTTGGGGTGTTGGAATACCCAAAGATTACATTGATTTTATTGATCATCACAAAGAGCTCTCACTCTCTGAAAAATATGAGAGTTTGTGGTGCAAATGGGGTTCTAAGCTACCTGTATGTCAACCAGACTTTTCAAGCGATAAATCTATATGCGCTGCAATGTGGTGCAAAGGATTATTTCGTATGACACGAGCATTGAAAGATTTTCAAAATGCATTATCAGACTGGAATACAAAACTTATATGGTATGATATAAATGAATCTAATGATGCTATTCTTCATCATACATTTTTTCAATTTCATACATTTGGAATAAAACAAGATGAAAAACAACATTATATCCCATTAATCAAAGAGTGGTCTTTAAAAGCTCGTGATGAGATGAAAGATCTCCCACCTTACTATCTTTATTTCAATGGCATTGCTCCGTCTAGAACAGGCATTGTTTTGTGTGGATATCCACCAAGAGATTATAATGGTGTCAGAAAAAAAATACGAAATGTGTACCCTTGTTTAGAGCCACATTCTCAGGACATTTATCACGTTACATTGGCACGATGGGTTAAACCACTTGATGAACACGAATTTTCTCAAATAACACAAATTATGAAAATATTCCAACATTCTTATTTTGGGATGTTACAGCCATCCGAATGGAATGCTGGATTTTCTACATGGTGTATGAAAGAGAATACATTGGATATAATTGAAAAATGGAACACTGTTCCATCGCCTTGGATTTTGCATCGTGGAAACAGCGAAGGACCTTCAAAAACTCTAGATACCGAAAATAATCCATCCATACTTTACAAACTTATCAAAGAAGGATGGGACGTTGAGATTGATGTATGGAAAATAAAAGATAAATTATATCTTGGTCACGATTCACCCCAAACTTTAATTGATTTAAATGAGCCTTTATTATCAAGTCCAAGAACTTGGATTCATTGTAAGAATTTGGATGCCTATTTTTATTTTCGCGATCATCCTTCTACAAGCAGTTTTCATTTTTTTAGCAATGATAAAGACGATATTGCGGTTACATCTAAAGGTATTATATGGGGTAACATTGATATCGAACTAAATAGCATAGGTTCTATTCAAGTTATCAATACAAAATCGTTTAATGTAAAAGCGGGCGTAGGAATTTGCATAGATTGGAAACCAACTTTCTAAAATTGAATTTAATTTACAATATATTTCAATAAATAAAGATAAGATGTCTACCGAACCCATCCTCGACGAATCCAACAGCCGTTTCACAATGTATCCGATCCAATATCAAGGCCTATGGGATCTTTACCAAAAACAATTATCATCTTTTTGGAAGCCTCAAGAAATTGACTTTTCTAAAGACTACGAAGACTTTGTTGAACTTTCTGCCGATGAGCAACATTACATTAAACGCGTTCTGGCTTTTTTTGCCGCCAGCGATGGCATCGTCAATTTCAACTTGTCCAAACGATTTTTACAGGAAATCAAGATTATGGAAGCCATCACATGTTACACATTTCAAATGATGATTGAAGGTATCCACAGCGAAACATACTCATTGATGCTTGACAATCTTATCAAAGATCCTACCGAAAAAGACCATCTTTTCCAGTCTATCAAGACCGTTGAAAGTGTAAAAAAACTTGGAGACTGGGCGATGCATTGGATTGAAAGCGATCTGTCCTTTGCACACCGCGTAGTCGCCTTTGCGGTTGTTGAAGGCATTTTCTTTAGTGGCGCATTTGCAAGTATTTTCTGGCTAAAAAGGTATAAAAGCAATGGCCGTTTGTTTCTTCAAGGTCTTGTAAAAAGCAACGAGTTTATCGCGCGAGATGAGGGGATGCACGTGCAGTTTGCATGTGAGATCTACAAGTTGTTACAGACTAAACTAAGTAAAGAGGAGGTGTTTGCGATAATTGATGATGGCGTGAAGGTTGCCAAGATTTTTATGAAAGATGCCCTGCCTATTCGTTTACTTGGAATGAACAGCGAGAGTATGGAGCAGTACATCGAGTGCGTGGCAGATCGTCTATCAATGGACCTAGGGTACAAAAAGATGTACAACACACCCAACCCATTTGTGTTTATGGAGACGATTGGGATGTTGGGCAAGTCCAACTTTTTTGAGAGCCGTCCAACGGACTACCAATCGGCGTTCAATCAAGACAATAAACGCACGACAAATTTAGAGACGTTTGATGACGATTTTTAATCAAATTTATATTACACATAAAATATGTTTAATATAATTTATAATTGTTTTTCCCAGTTAATTAATCTGGCTAAAAAGAATGTTTCTGTATGAGTAGATACACTTGGTATAGGAGAAATAAGTTTTCTTTTTCTTAATTGTATCAGTTCACAAAAAATACCAAAATCTCCAATATTATTTCCATTACAATATTTTATATAGACATCTCTATCCATTTCAAGAGTTGACACACGTGTAGCAAACGTCATACAGCAACTATTTGTAAACTTCCAATGTTTATTTTTTGACATTATAACTCGTGTAAGTTCTCCACCGTCTTTTATATAAGGATTTGGACCTCCTTCATCATGATTCATATATTTATCAGGATGATCATAGCCCGACACATAATTAGAAATATCCAAGCCTTCTTTAATTATTTCTGCCGCATCTTCTGTATATAAATAATCATCTTCTGCAAAATATACTTTTTCATGTGGCTCAAAAGTGGAAATTGCAAAATCTACTGCAAAAATGAATGATTTTGCATTATGAAGATTTGTTCTAATTATTTTTACAGATTCTATATGGGTTCGAAGGAAAGAATATGTATCGTCTGATACGTTATCTGCAATAACATAAATTTCATAACCTTTAAATCTTTTTAAAAAGTGTAAAAAAAAAGCTTTTTTATCAAAAAAAATTGGCCTTTGTTTATTATTGCCTCCATCACTTATTCTATAAATAACTTTCATTTATTTATAGAAATCACTCTTTTAAATAGTCAGCTAAAAATGCGGGTGACTTTTCAAATTTGGGTATCTATATGTAATTCGTTCGTAAACAGATCTATTTGGGTTATGAATAGCAAAAAAACTTTCTTTGTATACATTATGCAAACAAAAATGTGACGAAATCTCATCATCTCCTAGCGGTAAATTTAATAGTTTACATCCAATCGTAAAATATACATCTTCTGCGTCTGTTTCCATTTTTGTAGATAAAGACGGAGGCTCCATCGTTTGTTCAGGTGGAAATGATTCAATAATTTTAATCATATCAAGTCTCTTTCGAAGCGATAAGCCACCATTAAAATTTGAATATTCAAAATCAAGTCCCTGTCTTGCTAATTCTCTCCAAAATGGTCGATGGTCGTTTCCACCGATGTAACTTTTATTTAGCCCCATAAAAAAATAAATATTGTATAAAGGGTCATTTACTATCCACGTATCTGCTTGTATTGTTAAAACATATTCTCCTTTAATAGACTCCCATAAATTTTTATTTTTAAAAAAATTACTATAAAATCTTGGTTCTGAGAAATTATCTACATCTAACTCTCTGATGTTAACATATTTTTCTAATATATTTTCCCAGTATGATTTTAAACCTTTTCCACAATAAAAAACATAGTTCCATTCATCTTTTAAAATAGTGTATGTTTGTTCCATAATATTTTTTAAAAAATATAGTTGTCTTGGTTCAACAAGAAGACATGTATTTTTATGGACTACTTTATACTCGTTTTTTGAAATATTTAATATTAATTTTACATTAGTATCTGCTTCAAATATATTTTCATTATTTTGTTTAATAATAATATGTTTAACTATTCCAGGCAAAGGATCTGCGCCAAACATTAAAGTTCTTTTCATATCATTGCTTGGTATAGTAACATCTTTATTTGGATCAAGTTTTAATGTTACATCTATATAAGTTGGATACAGCCCGTATAAAATTTCCATTTATAATTTAATTATAATATTATTATTTAAACTATATTTACACTAAATAATTTACCGATTTAAATAAATAAAATTGTAATAAATGATTGTAGATTGTTTTACTTTTTACAATGAACTTGAAATGCTTTATTATCGTCTAAGTCTCCTTAATGATTATGTAGATCATTTTGTTCTTGTTGAATCAAATCAGACTTTTGCAGGAAATACAAAAAGATTGTTTTACAATGAGAATAAACACTTATTTGAAAAATACAACCACAAAATCGTTCATGTTACAGTTGATTTGCCATTTATTTATCCAAATATTAATTATCAAAAAAATGAGCAATGGGTAAACGAGACTTTTCAAAGAAACTCAATTGATATTGGTTTAAAACGTCTTTCATTAGCTGACTCGGATATTATTATTATTTCTGATTTGGATGAAATTCCAGACTCATCTAAATTAAAAGGTTTAGTTGTCGATCAACCGATATCTTGTATGCAAGACATGTATTATTATAATTTATACACTAAACACCGTGATAAGTGGTTTGGATCAAAAATTCTTACATATGATATGTACAAAGAAACAACTCCTCAAGAAATTAGAGAAAAAAAACAAGAATACAAATGTCTTTATCCGTTTGGATGGCATTTAAGCTATTTTGGCGATGCATCATTCATTGAAAATAAATTAAAAGAATTTAGTCATCAAGAGCTTAATCATATTGAATTTACAGATCAAGATAAAATTAATGAACGAATAAATGCTAGTACAGATTTATTTGGACGTCATTATATCCCAATGGACAGAATTGAATTATCAGACAATACCTATTTACCACAATTATATGAAACATATTTGCAAAAATTTTATAAAGATAAAGAAGATAAAAGGGATATAATCATTTATATTCATGTATGCTGTCTTAATAATTGGAAGGAAGTTTTTGATCGTATTTTGTTTAAAATAAAACACAGTGGTTTATATGATAAAACAGTAGAAATTAGATGTGTTATACTTGGCGAATATGATAACTCAATTAATGATCCTAAAATAAAAATTGTATATAAATCACCTGATATATCTTTATATGAAAGAGTAACCATAAATAAAATTTACAATGATTCAATTGCAACTGATACTAATTATAATATATTATATCTTCACACAAAGGGTGTTAGTTATGGAAAACAATCACAACCTTATAAAAAAAATATTTATGATTGGGTAGAGTATATGTTATTCTTTACAGTTTATCATTATAAAAAATGTTTAACATTATTAGAAAAATATAATGGTGTTGGTGTAAATTTACAATGTCTCCCAAATTTACATTTTTCAGGTAATATGTGGTGGTCAAATAGTTCTCATATACGCAAGTTAGGAGAATGTGTTGACATGTCTTATAATGGTCCAGAATTCTGGCTAACTAAATTGGGAAAAAATTTTATGTCTCTATGGAATTCTAATATTAATCATTATAATGCTCCTTATCCACAAAAAGAATATACGGAAGCACAGACACAAAATCAAAATAATACTTTTCAAGTAATAGATTTCCAAGAAATGTTAAGAAGCTTTTATTATACTAATACTAATATATATATAGAGGACGATGAATAATTTTGGAGACGATTTCTAGCCTTTGTTACAATTTTATAAATAATCTGCAAGTTCTTTGATATCTATCCCACGATTGCCTTTTATAAAAATAATATCATACGGATTGATAAGACCTTTTTCATAATATTCTTGTGTCATCATGTTTTTTATAAATGTAATTGGATAATCAGACGTTGTCTTATCAGTAAAACGCCAATCAACTCCTTTATAATAATCACATGTTCCAGCTATATTCCAGCCTTTTGCAATTATACATCGAGTCATTCGAGACTCAAGGTCAATTGCATCTCCAAAATTTTGAGAATAAACTGTACTAAAAATGCCATCTATTATTAAACTATTTAATGTTTGTTTAGTCATACTAAAAACAAATGATTCTAAAAACGCTCTTGGAAGTGTATCTTTTGGCTTGAATTCACATTCGTCTTCGTCTATTCCTAGATGATTAATTAATGAAAAAAAAATATTTTTTTCTACACAATTTGTGTATATACTAACCCCAAATAATTTAATATCATCTGTAAGTCCATTACAAAAAATGTCTGTCCATTTTGTCTCATCTTTCTTATTTTTTCTTATAAAAGGTCCATATACAGACGAATTTATAAAAATATATGTATCATAATCTTTATCTACGTAATGATAATTTAGCAAAGCATCTGACCATGCACCAAAGTCATAACCAATATTTGGTCGGTTAATGTATGTAACATAATCTGGTAAAGTGTCAATTTTAAATTCTAAATCGTTGCAAATAATGACAAAATCCACATCATCTGATTTGAAAATGCCGTGTTTTACAAAAAATGCAACACAATCATTGTAAACATTAAATGTATAAAGAACTACTGTCTTCATTTTTATTTATTATCATTTCTGTACATTTAAATAAAAATTAACAAATATGATTATTTTATTAATAAAGTAATCATGAATACCAGTTTTTGGGGAAAAGATGGATGGAAACTTACCCATTCAATCGCTTACAGTTACGACGAAAAAAATATAGTTTGTTACAGAACATTTTTTAATAGTATCCAGCACATACTGCCTTGTATTTATTGTCGTCGGTCTTATAAAAAATACATCACAATGTATCCCGTTCAAGCGCAATCCAAGCGTGACTTGACAAAATGGCTTTACACAATACACAATTGTGTGAATGACAAGCTTCGTCGTCAGGGTTATCTTACAAATGACGATCCAAGTTTAAGGGAGGTTGATGCATTTTACAAAGAATATATTAAATCAATTAATTGTATGACAGGCATTGATTTCCTGTATTGTGTACTGTTTAATTATAATTTAGAAATTTCAGAGACACGCAAAAAGGCCTATATTCGTTTTTTTCATTGTCTTCAATACATTTTACCAAATGAAAAGATTCGCAGTATCTACCAAGCCTATCTTGTCGCCAATCCGTTTGAAGAATGTTTGCAAAAAGTGGAAGAAACCCAATCTCTATCTCCATTAAAAAAATGGATGTATAATTTGGAAAAATGCACAAAGAAACGCTGTTGTTCATACAAAAGTCGTTGTAAAAAAATAGAGGATCATCGCGTAAAGAAATGTACAGGAGAAACGTGTCGAAAGAAAGTTTAAATCATATTTAAACATTTATATTATAAATATAAATGTACTCAACATTACAACAGCTTGTTGATAACTCTCGTACAGATAAGAATACAACTCATTCTTATTTAGGACTTTATGAAGAACTTTTACAAACAAAAAAATACACAGCAAAAAATGTATTGGAAATTGGAATTTGTAATGGTGGAAGCATTAAACTATGGAGTGATTATTTTGTAAATGCTACTATTTATGGATGTGACATCATGCATATAAATGATGTTTGGGATGTAATAAAAAATAATGATAAAATCAAACTATATACATCAACGGATGCATACAATCAAACATTTATCCAGAATGAATTAATTTTAAAGCCAGTTCGTTTTGATATGATATTGGATGACGGTCCACATACATTAGAAAGCATGAAAACTTATGTAAAATATTATTCACAGTTGTTGACTGAGGATGGTATTCTTATTCTAGAAGATATACAATCTTGGAATTGGATTGATATTATTAAGGCAGAAATCCCACCGGAATTGCAACAATTTGTATCGACATTTGATTTACGTCCCAATAAAAATAGATATGACGATATCGTTCTTGTTATTAACAAGTCAAAAAACATTTAAACAAAATTATTCTTTATTTATAAGAAATAAAGAATAAAGAGATAGAATGACAGTGATACTTCTTGCAAATTCTGAGACCTATGATAAAACTATTTTAAAACCTGTTACCTATCTTGCTTTTGATATCGATAGGCCTAATCTGGAAAACTACTGTACACAACTTTTTAAAGATGGCCTTAAAAATCCTGTCATTACAACCCAAATAAAAGGAACCACATTTAAACATCCCAAATTTGTGTTTACGTACGATGGTACGCCGATCGAAGACCTTAGTTTACAAATGGAGATGGTTAAAATAAGTATGAAAAATGTGTTGCGCAATCTTCGTGTTAATCAAAAATCGTGTAATATTATGCTTCAATTTACAGAAGATGCTATTAACTTTTTGTATAGTCAAACGCGTCATATTAAACAGTATAATTTTGGGGGCGTGTCCGAGCAACGAGAAATTTCTGGCGCATTTAAATTAATATCAAAAATGGATGTAAATAAAAGTGATAAAAGTGATAAAAGTGATAAAAGTGATAAAAGTGATAAAAGTGATAAAAGTGAAAACACTGGAAAGCAAGATAAAACACCGCCTATTTTTTTACTAGATGTAGACAAAGACTCCGTTCGCAAAGGTGATAAAGAGTCTGCCTCGTACATTCAATCATTTGGTACTTTTCATACCCATCCTTACGACGCATATGACAAATACAATGTGTGTATTGCGTGGCCATCGGCAGACGATTACCTTTCGTTCTACTATATGTATGGCATATGTTATGCAGGCTTTCATGTCGTGTCAACATTGGAAGGAATTTATTTAATGAGCTTGAAACGATACATTGCGCCTGAAAAAGTGTTGAAACGATATAGTAAAATTAAGGATAATTTAGAGTATAATCACGGTGCGGATTATCCAGAAACAGATGGCACTAAATGCAATATCAAGAATGGTAAATTCACCCGAAAAAAGATTGATAGATATGTAAAAATTATAAATAATAAAGGCAAATTTAATTTGGTGTTTGCAACATGGGATGAACTTCGAAAAGGACCTATAAAGTTGCGCTATGCGCCTGTAGGTCAAACGTGTTTATTGTCACATGAACAAGGAACACTTTTAAGAGATATAAAATAGAAGCTTAGTGTGAGCATTCACTGCTACAATTATTGATAACAATGCTTTCTAGATATGTAATAGCATCAACTGGATCTAATATTTTTTCAAGAGAATCTATGATACAATTTGTGCACGCTTTTGAAAATTTTATTTTTAACATACTTTTTATATAATTTTTATAGTCATTGTCCCAATTTCCAATTGTGCCAAGACACCGTGCTTTCTTTATAATAAAAAACATAACTTTATCAAAACTCTGGTTCTTAAAATCATCATATGATATGTTTGATATAATAGCATTTCTTATACAATTTTTAATAGATAAAGGAAGAGGATCTTTTGTGTCATAAATTCTACTATCTAATTCAGTTTTTTTGTGCGTCTGTCCAGTTGTCTTTGTCATCTTTATGTGTCAATAAAAATATTATAGAAATAACAAAGGCAAGAAGACAGCATGCACTTAATAAATAAACCTTTAACATGTATGTACAAATTAAAAACACAAAGGATATACACGCAAATATTATAAGAAGTGTATTGGTAGAAGGCATTTTATATTTTTATATATAAAAATATAAAAATATAAAAAAGATTTAGTATGTTAACCATTTGTGTGGATGTCATTTCAGCTGTATTGATATGTAAAACCGTTTCTAAACAATTTTATCTATTTATTTCAATTATAATTGAAATAAATCAAAATTAAATATTATTCTAATCAAACACAACGTCGTCCTCGTCAAAGTCATCCCCGTCCCCATTATCTTCATCTTCCTTCTCTTCCGGCTCCTTCATCAATGCCTTAAATCGGACAAGCACCTCTTCGTATTCCGGCGTTCCTTTCTTGACAAATTTATGACCACATTCCTTGCACGCCTTCTTCCAAATTTCAGCCGACCGACCCTTTTGCGTTTCATTCATTGCTTCTGACAGACGTTTCAATTCACGCAAAGCGCCTTCTGGAACCATCCAGACTTTTTTGTCACCATCAAAACGCGCCTTGCCGTTGCAGATCTCCTTGATTTTATCTTTTAAGGCAAACGAATTCTTGTCTTCAAACGCAACGAGTGTAACGGGCTTGGCAGATGACATCTTTCCTTGTCTTGTTTGACTTGATTTTTTAATGGTTTTAATAAAATTAATCGATTTTATATTTTAATTTTAATTAAATAAATATGGACGTTAAATTACTCCCTAAACCAAATCGTAAAAATGCAAAACATTTATTGAAAAAGTGTAAAAAAGCGTGTGAAAAGTTAAAGGAAACGGTGACCGATCCGTCAGAATTTGAAAAAAAACTTAAAGAAATTCATTCTGAAATAGTCTCTGTATTACATTATTACTGTTTAGAATGCGATAAAAATATAGATAAAACACAAAAAAAAGAATCAGATTTTTATAGAATTTTATTGAACGCTTTATCATCAATTTTTTACAAACCTTTTAAAGGCACAGTTACACTCACATATGGTGATGTTGCTGAATCGCATGCCGGTATGCAAAATATCGGAACAAAGGCGAGCAAAGGCTTCTCTTATGAAGATATTTTAAAAGCACAACGTTTCTTTACAGAAAAAGGATGTGAAACCTTAATTGTTCATCTTAATGATTTTTTGCCAGACGTGAAAGACGTAGCGGATAAAGAAGAGCGCGCCCATCTTGAAATTGCCAAAACATCACCAGAATTTCAAGCCTATCTTCTGGTTGTCAGAGGAGGTCTTCGAGGTCTTGTTGGTGATGATAAGGGTGTCAATTTGACCACCGAAACACAATTTTTTGAATGGGATACAAAGTTGTACAATACAAGGCGAAAAATCGTGCAGAATAAAAATGCCCGATACAATTTAAATTTTTCAAATGAAAAACAGCACTCTGATTTTGAAAAAGGCAAAGGTACAACTGTTCCGTGGGAAGAGGTCCCGTTAATACATAACGTCAGAAAAGAATTGTATAATGCCTTTGGTGAATCTGCCAAAAATTTACAATGCGAGGGTAATTTGTATTATGAGCCCGATAAAACTACTGGTATTGGATACCATGGTGACACGGAGCGTCGTAAGGTCATTGGTGTCCGGTTAGGAAAACGTATGAATATTCATTATATGTGGTATTACAATGATCGTCCGCGTGGAGTAAATGTTTCATTAATCTTGGAACCAGGCGATATTTATTGCATGTCAGAAAAAACCGTTGGCACAGATTGGCGACCTTGTAAGGCGGAAGGTTGGTTGAAAAAACGTTATACGTTGCGACATGCGGCAGGTGCTGAAATGTATACGACAAATACGGGTAAAATAAAGGTTGATAATATACGCCCGACAACTCTTCCTCAGTATAAGGATGTTATTAAAGTCGGCGATATTGTATATAAGGAAAAGAAGAAATCCAAGAAATCGGATAAGAAAAAAAAGACAAAGGATGAAGAAAGTGAAGAAAGTGACGAAAGTGAAGATGATGAAAGTGAAGATGAAATTTAAAAGTTTTTTGGTACCGCTTTCTCCTATTTTTGAAAAAGCAGTGAAAAGTGCTCTAGGATTTCGTCAGCACCGCCAGTTCATTCACAAATTTAGAGTTGTGATTAGGTTGGTCAATGCTTCTCAACTCCATCAGTGATACAGCAAGCCGTTCTTCTTTATTTCGTAAAAAAGACATTCTTCCGTATTGGGGCATTTGTTCGGACTCCAGTGCGTTTTGCTCTTCAGATATATTTGTACACGCAGTATCATACACTTCTTGTCCAACGGCTTCAAGTGGCTTTATAATTTTACTAGTAAAATGACGTGCTTGGAAATCCTCTTTGACGTTTCCACTTGCATCCATGTATTTAAATTTATCACGACTTGTATCAGTGCAACATAGCCTCATTTTGCTATCATCGGTTTGAATGATATTTTCAGTGCATATTTTGGCAATAGCAGGCTGACCGCCCAGTAAAACATCTTCTGTTAGCGCTTTTTTGAATACAAGCATTAATTGGTCGTGATCAAGCTCGTCTACTGTATATTTAGATGAAAGCACGTTGCGTATATTATTGACTGTATTGTGCGTGGTACTTGTTGTCGGCTTATTAATGGCTTCTTTGGCAATGCTGGTAGCGATTGATTCATAGCTTGTTTGGACACGATTCAAGTGTTGTTCCAAAAATGCTTTTTCTTTTTCATGAAACAGTTTCATTTCAGAGAGTTCTCGTTCGTGCTTTTGTTTCACTTCTAAAAGTTCGCGCTCGTATTTTTGTTTTACCTCGAAAAGTTGTTTTTCATTGTGCTCAGCGAGTGTAATTGATTCCTTGAAATGTGCTTGCTTTGTTGTTTTTAGTTCCATTTTTAACCCATCTATTTCAGTAGTATATTCACCTATTTTTTTGTCAGATTCTTCTTTTGTTATGATAACAGCATGATCTTTGCAACTTTCTATATGAACATTTAAATTTATTCTAGTCGCAAATACAGCTTTACAACCTCTACATGAATATGTATTATCTAATGAGAGTCCTCTTATTTTTAGACATTTTTTACTTCTTGACATATGTGAGCTTAAACTATACCTTGTTTTGCATATCATTTTACAGAATTCGCATGTAATAACGTTATCCTCGCCCATTTTTATATTATAAAATTTAGTTTTAAATTTTAAATACAAATGACTTATTTTTAAAACCATCCAGATGGTTTTACTTAAAAATTAAATACCACTTTTTTAATTATTTATTGATATTTTGGATGTTTTTTGGTAACCTGTAAATAACCACAAATTTTCATAAAAAATCAAGAAATTTAAAATAATTTAAATTTTATATTTATTTCTGAAAATTTTTCAAGAGCCAACACACACAATAATTGTGGGTGTTGATTTTTTTTTATAGGCCTCTTTTTTTTGAAAAAGCGGCACCAAACACTTACTATATTAATTTAAACATATAAATATCTAAATACAGAAGCGAGGTGGCGCAGAGGAAGCGCGTATGGCTCATAACCATAAGGTCCGTCGATCGAAACGACGTCTCGCTAACAATAATTAAAAATTATTATTTTTAATTTTCTATTTAATTTTCTATTTAATTTTCTCTTTAATTTTCTATTTAATTTTCTATTTAATTTTCTATTTAATTTTCTATTTAATTTTCTATTTAATTTTCTATTTAATTTTCTCTTCAGTTCCTGAATAACGTTTTTGGTGCCGCTTTTTTTGAAAAAGCGGCCTACATTTCTTTACGAATAAACCCCAACAATGCATGCAATGATTTGCAATCAAACGTATTATAAGCCAAAATCGTGTCTAATGTCTGCTTATCTCGGCTTTCATAATATTCCATCCCTAAACATAGGGCATCCATCCCACTGCAACACTCATTTGGTGGCAATTCAATGTTAATCTTGCGAAGCGCCGCCAAGGCATTGACATAACTTTTAAGTTTAAAATTTTTACACCCTTTCGCCATCACATCGCCGTCGAAAAATACCTTGTATAAATCAACCCACGTCACACCTAAATCCAAATTATATTTTTTGCACACTTTAGCCCAAAACCCTTCTTCGGCACACCAATGCCACACTTTTGGACGACCCAACTCGGTCCAAAAACTGTGAAATTTCAACACAATTTCTTGTTCACACGCAGGCGTGATAGCGTCCGCCACAAAAGACGTGTAAACAAAAGCGCCGTCACGGTCACGCCCTCTTGCTTGTTTGTGCCAAACGCCAATCAAAAAAATTGTCGATTCTTCGTTTTCATCGGGGTTGCCAACCGTTTCAAAATCCACAAATATTTCAGGGCCGTTGTTGCGCCAATCAAACAAATCGTGTTTGATACGTTTTGGGTAGATGGCGCCAAGTTCCCCGCGATTGATTTGAAACAATTTTGTAACCTTGTCAAGATGCGCGCCGTTTACGCCCAATACCGACGGGTCAAACTGCGGATCACGCCATGAATGCACACGATCGCCGGTGCGATCCAATAGGTTTAAACGGTGTTTGACGGAGCATTGCCAAAAATCGGTAATTTCGCCAAAATAGTCTGCAATCTTTTTCTTTTCGCCATCGTATAAGGGATGACTAACTTTCATATTTGGCAATAATTTCGGTGAAAAATCCCACATGTGTCCATTTGCACGAACATCACGAAGCCAGTCAAGGCCTTTGTAAAACAGCTTGACAATATCCTCATCGCGTGTTTGAAAGTAAACATGACCAAGCGCTGTAAACGGGTCTGGATGCGCATCAGTGCCTTTGCCAATAATGAACGCACAACACGGAAACACGCCTTGAATGTCGGATAAGATTTGCGAATAAACACACAATTGCGTCTTGTACATTTTGGTGCGATTGACATTAAGCAGGGTTTTACCGGTCTTGTCAAAGTGCAATGACGAGTATTTAATTTCGATAGGAATATAATAATACCGCCCAAATTGAGAGTCTTCTTGGGGCACATCCTCGATCCCAAAATAACTTTGGATAAAATCGCTACGCACAAGAAGGTCGGGGATGCCACGCAATTCTTGTTTTTCACTGGCAATAAATGGACTGTAAATAAGCGAATCGCCGCGTTTCATGGCGTTGATGGATTCTTTAAGATCACACGCGTGTGTGTAATCGTCATACTCACGACTGGTGGAAAGACTGGAAAGTTTAGGGAGATACACTCCCAGTTTTTTGCGAAGCATGTCGAGAACAACGGCTTCGTGATTGATACCTTTATTGAAAAGCGATTGAAGAGGATGATTGTCAATTTTTTTGGGAAGAACAAGAGAGAGCCAGTCACAGACAAGATCATTGTTGATAAAATTGTCAAATTCGGTGGCAGAGATGTACGAATAACGAGACTCTTTTTTTGCTTTTACATTTGCTTTCAAACCCAATAAAAGACGTAGTGACATATTGGATCTTTTTATTACGTTTCTGATTATTTAAAACTTAATTCGATTTTAAAACCTCTTTATAAATAAAATGTATAGTATTGGTCATTTTGATATTGATAACGCTGTCATTGATTTGGCCAAACGGTTTGGAACTCCACAAGCATCCGGTAACAACGGAAGTGGTGGTAGTACAGGTCCAACCGGACCAAGCGGTGGCCCACCAGGTCCAACTGGTTCAACTGGCCCCACTGGTAAACAAGGACCGGCAGGTATAAGTAATGTAACGGGTCCAACAGGACCAAAAGGTGATCAAGGCAATCAAGGTCAGCAAGGCATTCCGGGACAACAAGGCAATCCTGGTCCACAGGGTAATCCGGGTGATACAGGGGCAAAAGGCGATTTGGGACCTACGGGACAAACAGGGCCTACTGGTGCTCAAAGCACTGTTACTGGACCTACAGGACAAACGGGACCTACTGGTGCTCAAAGCACTATTACTGGTCCAACAGGACCAAAAGGTGATCAAGGCAATCAAGGACCGCCTGGTATTCAGGGTAATCCCGGGCCACAGGGTAATCTTGGTGATACAGGGCCAAAAGGTGATTTAGGACCTACGGGACAAACAGGGGCTACTGGTGCTCAAAGTGTAGTTACTGGTCCAACAGGCCAAACGGGACAAACGGGGCCTACTGGTGCTCAAAGCACTGTTACTGGTCCAACAGGACAAACGGGACCTACTGGTGCTCAAAGCACTGTTACTGGACCAACAGGACAAACGGGACCTACTGGTGCTCAAAGCACTGTTACTGGACCAACAGGACAAACGGGACCCACTGGTGCTCAAAGCACTGTTACTGGTCCAATGGGACAAACGGGACCTACTGGTGCTCAAAGCACTGTTACTGGTCCAACGGGACAAACGGGACCTACTGGTGCTCAAAGCACTGTTACTGGACCAACAGGACAAACGGGACCTACTGGTGCTCAAAGCACTGTTACTGGACCAACAGGACAAACGGGACAAACAGGGCCTACTGGTGCTCAAAGCACTGTTACTGGACCAACAGGACAAACTGGACCTACTGGTGCTCAAAGCACTGTTACTGGACCAACAGGACAAACTGGACCTACTGGTGCTCAAAGCACTGTTACTGGACCAACAGGACAAACGGGACCTACTGGTGCTCAAAGCACTGTTACTGGACCAACAGGACAAACGGGACCCACTGGTGCTCAAAGCACTGTTACTGGTCCAACGGGACAAACGGGACCTACTGGTGCTCAAAGCACTGTTACTGGTCCAACGGGACAAACTGGACCTACTGGTGCTCAAAGCACTGTTACTGGACCAACAGGACAAACGGGGCCTACTGGTGCTGAAAGCACTGTTACTGGTCCAACAGGACAAACGGGACCTACTGGTGCTCAAAGCACTGTTACTGGACCAACAGGACAAACGGGGCCTACTGGTGCTGAAAGCACTGTTACTGGTCCAACAGGACAAACGGGACCTACTGGTGCTCAAAGCACTGTTACTGGACCTACTGGACAAACGGGGCCTACTGGTGCTCAAAGCACTGTTACTGGACCTACTGGACAAACGGGGCCTACTGGTGCTCAAAGCACTGTTACTGGTCCAACAGGACAAACGGGACCTACTGGTGCTCAAAGCACTGTTACTGGACCTACTGGACAAACGGGACCTACTGGTGCTCAAAGCACTGTTACTGGACCTACTGGACAAACGGGGCCTACTGGAAATACAGGACCAACGGGAGCGCAAAGTAACATAACAGGTCCTACTGGTAACACAGGACCTCTTGGTACAGGTCCGATAGGCCCAACTGGTAACCAAGGACCAACTGGAAACACAGGACCGACGGGAAGTCAAGGATCAACTGGAAATACAGGCCCAACCGGAGCGCAAAGTAACGTAACAGGTCCTACTGGTAACACAGGACCTCTTGGTACAGGTCCGACAGGCCCAACTGGTAACCAAGGACCAACTGGAAACACAGGACCGACGGGAAGTCAAGGATCAACTGGAAACACAGGTCCAACCGGCGCGCAAAGTAACGTAACAGGTCCTACTGGTGACACAGGACCTCTTGGTACAGGTCCGACAGGCCCAACTGGTAACCAAGGACCAACTGGAAACACAGGACCGACGGGTAGTCAAGGGTCAACTGGAAACACAGGCCCAACCGGCGCGCAAAGTAACGTAACAGGTCCTACTGGTAACACAGGACCTCTTGGCACAGGTCCGACTGGAAACACAGGTCCAACCGGAGCGTCAAGCTTCGTCACAGGTCCTACTGGTAACACGGGCCCAACCGGCGCGCAAAGCATCGTCACAGGTCCTACTGGTAACACTGGATACACGGGCCCAGCTGGGCCAACCGGTGCAGGCGGTGCACTAGGTTATTATGGCGTTTTCTATAGCACTGGATCACAAACGGCTATCGTTAATACAGCAACACCAATAACATATAGCGTTACTGATATTGCAAATGGTGTGTCAGTTGTGAGCAACTCAAGAATAACGTTTCAATACGGGGGTATTTATAATTTACAATTTTCAGCACAGTTGCATAATAATAATGGAGGCGGATCCGGAAATACTGTAAATATATGGCTTCGACGAAATGGAACAAATGTGCCAGACACAGATGGAAAAATTACAGTTTCAACAAATAATCCTTATACTCTTCCAGCATGGAATTATGTAGTACCGGCAAATGCAGGAGATTATTACGAATTAATTTGGTCAACGGATAATCCCAATATTGGATTAGATTACACTCCGCCGGGCACGGCACCAGCACCACCAAGTCCAGCCATCCCATCGATTATTTTTACGGCCACGCAAGTAATGAACACGCAACTCGGTCCAACCGGTTATACGGGCTATACTGGGCAAACGGGTCCAACTGGTGCACAAAGTATCGTTACTGGTCCAACAGGCCCCACTGGGCAAACTGGTCCTACTGGCGCACAAAGCATCGTTACAGGTCCAACAGGTCCCACAGGTGCATCGTTGACGGGTCCCACAGGGCCGACAGGCACGACCATCACCATCACTGGTACGACAGGAAATACGGGGTATTTTATACCATTTGTTGGATCAACTGGCACGGCGTCGACACTGAACGTCAATTCGTCACTAACATATAACGCGTCGACAAGATTATTGTCATCTGTTGGATTGGATGCAAGTGGGCTGATGCATATGGCAAATACAACAAATCCAATAACGTCAGCAACAGGGTTTTATATTACGGATGGAGGTGTTGGAAATACAAGTGGAACAAACACATATTATCGTTTATATGGTTCAACTAATTTAGTTGGACAAGATTTTTATGGAACAATGAATTGGAATAGCGTTCCATCTGCAAGCCCCTCGGCAACTCCAACACAAATTTTATCATTAACCAGTACAGGCCTGAATATTACAGGAACAGGAAATAAATTAGGAGTGAGTTCGGCCTTATACTTATGGACTGGGGCTGGTAATTTGACTGGTAATATCGTTTTGGGTAGTTCAACCTCTGGTAATGCTATAACTTCAGGTGGTATTCAAAATACTGTTATGGGTCAGGCTTCTGGAGTAAACTTGACTTCTGGTAGTAATAATACTATCGTAGGGTATACTTCAGGTCAAGCATTAACCACAGGAGCAATTAACACACTAATAGGACAGAATGCTGGTGCTGGGGTGGTAGGAGGAACAGGAAATACGGCTGTTGGTGCTGGTGCCGGTGCGTTAATTTCGTCTGGGAACAATAATATCTGTATTGGGAGAGACGCAGGAAAAACTACAACATCTGGAACTCAAAATATCTGTATTGGTTTTAATAATCAAACTTCATCGGCATCAACAAGCAACGAAATTGTCATTGGTAATAATATCACAGGCTTGGGGGCAAACCAAGTCTTTATAAAGTCGGTAGGTGAAATATACCTTCAAACTGGTGGATCAAATCTTGGTGTTAATATGGGTCTGGGAACAGGAGCACCTTATATATCAAGTCTATATGACAACGGTTTATATTACATATGGGATTATGGAAGACGACCGACAGGATATAGCAACCCTCCTATTTTTAACATATGGCGACCAGACCAAGCAAGTCCTGTAGGTTTATATGTTAATAATAGTCAACAGTTTTATATAGCGGTCAATACTCAAACCAACACTGGTGCAGCTTGGGCGTATTTAGACGGTTATCCAACTACCTTATGGAAATTTGGAAGTGATAGGCGTTTAAAAAACAGTATCGTTGATTTGCCTTCACAAACAGACAAAATAATGAAGATAAAACCTGTTACTTTTAAATTCAATAAACAAACGGACGATATACCAAGATACGGTTTTATCGCCCAAGATGTTAAAGAAGTTTATCCTGAATTTGTTAGTGTAATGTCTTCGCAAGGTGAAGATTATTTAGGACTGGGTTCTAATGATTTTATCCCCTGTTTAGTCAAAGTCGCACAAGAACAACACGCCAAAATTACCTTGTTGGAGGCACAACTCGCCTCGCTGAAAGCCATCGTAGATGCCCTCGTCGCTCAAAAAGAAATTCTCTTACCTCGCTAAAAGCCACAGTTGATATTTTTAGACCCTCCTTAAGCGTAATTACAATTTACATATAATTTAAAATTATATGTAAAGCATATAGAGTTTCATTTTTATATTTTGGCAAAATTTTATTAAATAGAAAAAGTGCCTTTAGCTGAATTCATAGAAACTGATGTAGATGTAATATTTTTTGTAGTATTAAACGTTTTTATTAAATTATAAAATTGAGTAGTAGTAGGAGTCGGAGTCGATGACATTATACTAATAATATTATCATAATTAGTTTTATCATCTTGAAACCCAATATCGGATGTATTTAATGGATTTTGACAAATTATTGACGAATTAATTGCAGATGACGCAATTTGTAATTGTTTACTTTGAAAAGTAACAGTGACATTATTTACGATATAACTTAGATTAGTAAATTGATAAAGAGATTCTTGGATAAAAATAACAGAAGTAAAACTTACGCTACTTGCAGTGAGTGTATAAGTAGAAGAAGCAGTAACGGAAATATCAGATATATTATTTGGATTATAATAAATTGATAAAGATGGTAAAACTGACACAGATTTGTAAATAGGAGTTGCTTCGTATCCGTTATATATATATATATTAGTTTGAATAGCGGAATTAGATACAGTTGTGTTTGGTTCAGATTGCACATTAAGTGTATCAGTTGTTCCTATTTGAAGTGGAATGTTAAAATTAAAAGGATCGGTTGTTACGCTTAATACATTATCAGAATTTTTGTAAAGAGTTGTAATACCAGCTCGGCAAAGAAGGGACGGAGTTGGCTGACCTGTTATTACACTATATTGAACATCACCTACCGTATAAAATACACGTATATTGTTTGTATTTGTATCAACAAATGAATAACTTGCATTTGCAATGCTTAAATATGGAATAGTTCCAGGCCCTGTGTTATTAGATGAAGATGCATAGTTAGTCAATGACACAAATGTACCAAAACTTCCCGTATCCGTATAGGTATACTTATTTGGTATAGCACGAGTATCTATAGTCATACTATTATAAGATGTAGTAGCCGGAACAAGACTTATAATAGACGGATCGATTTGACTGTAATAAATTGTTAAACCGCTTGTAAGATATGGATATAGGCTTGTAAAAGGAGGTATAGTGTATGTTGTTCCACCAATCTTTGCATTAATTTTAATAGCATAAGATGTCATAGAAGGCACAGAAAGGCTTTTCAATACAGGCTGTGTTATTGGTTGTATATAAGTTGCTTTATATGTATATGATTCTTGTCCTAAAAATACAGTGCCGTTCCAATACGATACTGTAAAATTTGCGATGCGTTTCAAAGGATCAATAGAGAATGATGATATTGTAATTTTTTTAACAGTAATATTATTATAGGTAATAATAGGACTCGCATTACTTGTATCAATATCCATACTTTATTTAATATTTTAATTTAATCGTTTTTGGCATCGCTTTTTTTGAAAAAGCGGTTAAAATGCCTCCTGAATCCATTTTTGAATATCATTTGGCGCCCATGGAATGTCACACAAAGGCATTGTTACCATCTCTGTCGTGTTGTCTTTAGTTGAATAAAACACGCTTACCATTTGGTCTTTTTCATTAAATGCGATTGATAAGCAAAATTCCACAAACAACTCGTTGAAAAAAAACGGCAAACTGATTTGTTTCAAGGTCCAGTCACTTGCATATAACATAAATCGGTGAATGTATTTACGCGTATCACGAAATAATACCTCGTGAACGATCATTAGCCACGACCCATCTGGCAATCGAATAGGCGAAGATGACCCACGAATCGATGACAAGTCAATCTCTGTCATCTCCTTCATATCGCGTTTTAAAACCATCGTCGTATGCCCCGTTTTTTTATCAATTTCAACAATGGTTAGGGGATGATGCGAATACACGGCACGCAACGCATTACCTTCCACAAATGGAGCCCAATTTTTTTGGACTTTATCATCCTCATAATCGGTAGGAAGAACTGATGAAATAATATAATTCATATCATCGTCTTGTTCGTATTTACACACGCAAATTGAAGGATGATTGTGTTTACCGTATTCAAAACTTACAGCTAAACCGATGTAGTCGCCACCAATTTTACAGAGACGCATATCTTCAAGCCCATTGATATGACTTTCGCGGATGGGTTTGCACGCCTTGCCCAATTTTACTTCATAGCATTTTGTGACTTCACCTTTCTTGTTAATATGGGTCCAGAAATTTTTGGTTCTTATAAGGTCATTTTCAGGGCGGCTTATATAATTTATAGAATTATCAATAACGTAATTGACGGCACGGACGTTTCCCATAAATCCGCCATTGCTAGTTTTGACTGGAAATAACGATGCACTGGAAGGCATATAGTGTGGCGATGATACTCCCAAATCAATTGGAAATTTTTGATGCGTTTTTGTGCCAAGTTTTGGCATGTAAAAAAATAAATTAGAGATAGATTGTTGCTTGATTGGCGTTGGAATGTTTTTTGATAAATTTAGGTAGTCGGTGGCAATCAATCCTTCTAATCGTTTAGGTGTGTAAAATCCGCAAATGCTTAATTCTTCTAGCAATCCAAACTGGTAAATGGGGTGTTCAATAAATAAAACTTGATCTTTGGGATAAGGAATTTTTAGCGCGGTTTGCAAATACATCAAGGCAAGATGGTTTTTGCCGATTAATCGATATGTGTGAATGATACGAAAAAGCGTTTCCGAACGGCTTGGCAAATGCTCGTATCCCAAGCTCCAGTAATGGATGGCGTTTTCCGTTTCTTTTAAATGCATATAAGTGTCGCCTATACGCAAGTAAGCCATAAATACTTCTTCTTGCCATCCACCGGCCTCAATACGTTTTTTGTACCATTTGATGGCTTCTTCCTTGTTTCCTGAATCTGAATAACTTTGTGCCAAATAAAAAAAATAACGTTCGTTTTTGGGTTCGTCGATTAAACCTTGGGTTAACAAACGGATATCGCGTTCAAACTTATCGGCTTTGGCACCGCCGTCTCCAATATCGTCAATGTACAGATCTTCGCGCTTACCGTCTTCTTCTTTATCGTCACATCCCCAGTATTCGTGTGTCACACCAATGCATTTGTATGCCAGCGATGATCTAAAAATACGTTTGTTATAGTAGGTCATTCCGGGGTTTTTTTGTTGGATGCACCATGAATCTTTTTGGAGGAGCGCCTCTTTCTTAAATTCGGGCTTGATACGGAAAATCATATCGGCATCAATAGTTAAAAGATATGTGGTGCGCATATTGTAGCTATTTTGATTTTCACGCAACCATTCTTGCGCGTTGATGATACTTTTACTACGATTATGTCCAAAATTTTTCCATTCATCGACGTAGACTTTTCCCTTGACTTTTTCAGAATGTTTTTCAATAAATCCATTAATAAGTTCGACGGTATTATCGGTGGATCCTGTATCGGAGATGACGATGGCGTCAAGAATAGGCAAAATGGAGGTTAAACATCGTTCAATAATTTTTGATTCGTTTTTAACAATCATTACAAGCACAAGTTTCACGACACTCATTTGGACTGATTTAAATAAAGCAAATCCTATTTAAATCAAATTTACATTTTTTCATATTTATTTATATGTAGTCTAAGAACTTTTTACGCTTGCTAATTTTTTAAATGTAGCAGTATCACGTTTACTACCTAAACGTGCATGGGCATCCTTTACTTCTGTTCCATCTTTCTTACCGTCAAACACACGAAAATCTGGAAATCCTCGAAAGCCATCTAACGATTTAGTAATATCTTTTGTGTCTGGATCGGCTGTCACGTCTATAAAACAGTATACAACCTCTTTATTGTCTGTCATCATTTCAGCGACTTCTATAAAAGCAGGTTTTGCATTTTTACAGTGACCGCACCATTCTGCCATAATCATAACTACAAATGTGCAATTTTTGTATTCTTCTGGAAAAATATCCATATTTAATTTGCCATTTGTAAAATCGTGTTTTTCTAAAAAATGCATCATTCTTTTATTTCTAACAAAAACAAATATTTTTTTAATTACGTTTTTAATTACTCCGAATTTTCACTATCGTTTTCATTTTCGTTTAGACCACCAATATCTTCCTCTTGGATTTGCTTTTTGTCTTTGGTATAAATAGCAATTTTTCCAAGAGTGCCTATAGAACTATTAAAATACAGAGGCAATCCGGTTTTTTGGTATACTTGAATCATCGTACTTATTCCTGAAATCTTTGAAACGCGGTGTAATTGTTCCGTATCAAATTCCTGAACACAGTTTATTTCCATTCGGTCTTCGCTTTCACCAAATAAAATTTCGCGACTGTATATACCGCTTGTGTTGCAATTGAATTTTAAAAAACCGGCGCACGATGAAATGGTAATTTGATTTCCTCCCATATTGGTTAAATCTTTAATCATTTTAATATATTCATTGCTCGGAATATTAACGGGTTTGTCATAACTGTCAGGCACATCGATATCCAAACTCTGTAAATTTTGGATTTTTACATAACTTGTTGTGACACGATTTTTTTCTTTTGGAATAACACGAATGCCAAGCTCTTCTTCCTTATCTTCTTCAATGAATAACACAAGACTATCTTTCTTTTTAATGGTTTTAAGCATTTTATAAAAATGAGATAAATTTAAACCGATTGAAAGTTGTTTTTGTTTTTCTTTATATTTAAAACTAGCAAATTTATTTGCGTTTAATTCGATATCAATAAGCACACGACGATTGCTATCAGTCATTCGAAAAAAAATCCCTTTATCATTTACAATAAAACAGCCGTTTTTTATATTGTTTTGAAGAAGTTCAGCTAAAATCTTGATGATATAGCCTTCAGTTGTTTTACAGTAAAAAAGATAAGATGGTTGTGACTCAGTCATTTTAATAAAATTATTGTGTTTAAATAGTTTAAAATAATTTTATATATTTATTTTAATTTTCAAATAATAAAATGAATCCATCTATTTATGCCATTTTTGGCACTTTTATATCTTTTATCGTTCTCATGATATATTACGGTGTCGTAAAGCCTGACTTTGTAAAAGAAGTTGATAAAAACTCTGAAGACCAAACACCACGATTTTCTGTACGCCTATCTGTAGTGTATAGTTTATTATTCTCAAGTATGATTGGGTTGTTGGTATTGGGTATATCGTTTTGTGTAAATAAAAACAAAAAAGCAATCGAAAATGAAAAAAGTGAAAGCACAAGTGAAAGTGACAGTCTAAGCGAAATGAATAGTTTAGATAGTTATGACGAATAAAATTAAGGATAATATAAAATATATTTTATATTTTATAAATGAGTAATCAGCTATTTTATGTAAATCCTTTGCCTGTATGCACAGAGTTGCACGGTCCTGAAAATGTAAACGATGTTCGCGATTGTGTGATGGATTCTATCCGTCGTTATTATGGCACTTTTTCTGATTTTCATCAAACTGGGCTTTTTAATATGATTCAAAATTATATGATAGAAATTTTAAAACAAGCGGGCCGTAATCCAAAGGCTGTAAAACTTGCATTGCCTCCGCCACATTTACAACCTGCTTTTTTTGTGAATCGTTACTTTGAAACCCTTGATAAAGAAAAAGCATATCAGCTTGCCTTACAAGACTGTGGACATAACAACGAGTATAAAATACAATGTTATGTTGACATGAGAGCAATGACACCGTTCTCAAAAGAAAATGAAAATGGTGAAGTATATAACAATTATCCAATGTCTTGTAAAAAAGTGTCTCCTTATAAATAAGAAAGATAAGAAAAATAAGCTTGTACTTTATACATGATAATACCACACACTAATGAAAATATTGCAATATAAGGAGAAAAAATGACCCAATCAATTTCTCGAACGCCTTTTACTTCTTTTGTAAAAAAAGATGGCTTTGTGTATATAACCGTTAAAATAAAAATAGCGTGAAGCACTAGAAAGCTGATAAAAGGGATATATTTTTTCCAAGTTGTTCCGTTTACAAAAGCGTTTTGAGCCAATTGATGACGACCGATACCGATACCTTTGCTTAAACATTGTTGTATTGTTCCATTTGCATCATATCCTGCAGGTAAAACTGCATTATCTCCGCAATAAAATTCACGAGGATCAATTGGTTGATACGGATCGTTATAACTTTGATCAACAGGCATGTTAAGACCTTTGCCAATACCTTTACGTAAACATTGATATCGTGTTCCAATATTTTTTGTTCCACCGTTGCCAATAAGTTGCGGATTTAGACGATTTGATCCACAATAAATGTTTGCCATTTATTATTTATTAAATAATAAATTGCTCTTTTGCTTAAACTACCCATGTATTATCATTATCCTCTTTCATAAAATGTCGTCACTGTTAACGTCATCACCTCTTTCCCACTCTTCAAAACCCTCTTCCATAAAAATGTCGTCACTGTCAACGTCAACGTCATCACCTCTTTCCCACTCTTCAAAATCCTGTGCCGACCTTTCAATTTGAGATTGATCTGCAATACAATTGTATTGATTCCATACGATATCACGACCATTATTTTTAACGAGCAATGTCCATGGATACTCACTAAAATAATCAATGTATACTTGATATCCTGACGGTATCTTGTAGTGTGTTAAAAATGGTGTTTCCTGTAACGTGTCTTCACATTCCTCGCATAAAAGATGGTCACGTTTTGCTGGCATATTAAAAAGCGTCGATACGTATTTTAGTCGTTCATTTGTCTCAAAATAGTGCATATCTTCATCGATATCTAAAAAGTCTCGTTGAGGTATAAAGCGATTACTTATCCAATCATTGCTACACAATGGGCAAATTAAATTAAATAAAAATGTCGTATTTTTGTTTCGTTGAAGGTAAACTTTAACAATATCGGCGTATTGACTTGAAAGTATACGAACTCGAACAAGATCACGGGGTAATAAAAAAGAACAGATATTATACACCAAATCAGCGGGAACAAGATCAAGCATATTTTAGTTTTTAAATTTAATTTATTTTAAATTTATTTCAATTTTATAATGTAAAACTAAAATAAAACTAAAATAAAACACAGATGTTTGAAAAATTTAATCGGTATTGGGAAGAATACGGATTGGAAGGTTTAGCCATCCTTGCAGGCATTGTGATTATTGTCTTATTTTTATACAACTGGTTTACAAATAAACAAGGTACTTATTCAGATGGTTTATCACCTTCTTATTTTGGCTCAAAAGCCCTATCATTTGGCCCGCTTCCACGAGACCCATTTATGAATTACAGACAACATACTGTGCGCGATAGCAAACTTGAACTTGCCGCAAAGTATCATTTGGAAGATATGTTTCAGCTACCATTTTACAAAATTCGACCTGACTTTTTAAAGAATGAGGCGACGGGGCGCAATTTGGAGATTGATTTATTTTGCAAAGACTTAAATTTAGCCGTAGAAATACAAGGTGTCCAGCATTATAAATTTAGTCCTAAATTTCATTTGACCGAGAAACATTTTCAAGAACAACAACAACGTGATCAAATGAAAGCACACAAATGCCGTCAACGTGGTATCCGATTAATTGAAATACCCTACCATGTCAAGGAGCGCGACGTGCGATCATATTTACAAACAAAATTAAGAGAACAAGGAATCTTATAAAGCGCAACGCTGTTTAAACTTATTTAATTAAAAAATTATTTAATTAAAAATGGATTGTTTTTGTTGCAAACCTGATTACATCGAAATCGACGACTCTGAAAACACTTCAATTACTCTTATAGACAAAATTGCTGTAAAACCTCATTATATTATTCACAATCTTGAAGAAGGCACGCGCCAATTTTGTTTATTGTGTAACCAAAGGTTGTCCTACAAATTGGTGTTTTGCGGAAAGTGCCAACATACAATTGGTCATGTTGAGTGTGTAAAAAAATGGCTGAAAAATGAAGAAAATCCAAGATGCCCAAAGTGCAAAAAATAGTGACCTGCCGCTTTTTGTAAAAAGGGGCAAAGCGGCTTTAAATTTCTTTATACTCTATAGGTCCTTTAAATTCGCTTGCAGGTATTTCCATAAAACGAAATTTATCCAATAAGGGGACGCTTTTTTCCAAAATGTAACGTGTGTCCAAATCGGTAGATTCTATCCATCCTTTATATTTATTTCTAGGCTCCATTATGGCAGATAGGCCCGATAATACACCCGCTGCTACTTGAACAATTGTTGGTGTATATTCCCTTTCAACACACGCATTTGATGTGCTTAAAATAGATCCACACCAAAATATACGATCGACCGATTTGTCTCCGCAAAAAAGAGTGCATCCAACACTATCGTGTCCTGTAACTTCACTTCCTTCAAAAATGTGATAGGTTTGATCTTGGTTGACATGTAGCCATAGATCTTTAATATCGGCATTATTTTGTTCTTGAAATGTTTGTATAGATTGATCCACGTATGGACTTGATTGATAAACATATGACATAAAAGGAGCATTTTGGCCGAAATAACGTGCCATATTAAACATTTCACCGTGATGAATTAATTTGCCTCTATAATTAGTGATTACAATTTCTCCATTTTCATCTAATACAGGACATATTGAATTTAAAGTAGTTTGTAAGCCAGGTTTCTTTAAAAATAATATATCATATGGTTGAGATCCACGTAATTTATCATATAAAGATATTGTAAAATCACTAAATTTTTCACTAGGAATGATAGGATGAACAAAATCATTCTTTTTACCACACACAAGTTCTGTTTTATCTTCAGCTTCAAATACATATCCAGTAACACTCCACGTATTGTAAATAATACCGGGCACTAATGGGTCCGATGATACCATTTTCATATTGTCAATTTCACTCATTAAAATAGTTCCAACTTTAAATTCATCAACAACTTCTGTAAGGACATCACGTGAATATTCTTTATTTGTTTTCTTTTCCTTTCCCTTTTCCTTTCCCTTTCCTTTGTCTAATTTTTTACCTAATTTTTTCATTTCGTTTAAAGCAAAAATGATATAATGTTGTACAAGACCGGGGTTTTGCCCAAATTCGGTTAAAATTGTGCTTGTTGGGTGAGGAAATTCAGATGCAATAGTTTCAATCATATGTTGTTGACAATCGATGGATGTCCCCAACATTGCATCATTTTTATCTTCAATACTAGTATTAATATAGTGAAATCCGCGCATAAAACACATTTTGATAAAATAATAGGTTACAGTAGAGGTAGTGAGGTCAATAATAACATCGTGTTTTTTCAATTTGATACGATCAATCAACTCTTCAAAGTTGGTGGAGTCGACGGTCATTACAATTTTTTTCACACCTTTTAAATTGGAACCTGTAAATGCGCTTTTTGTCTTGTCCACAAGCACAATACGACGTCGGTTAAATGTAAAGTATTTATCAAAATAATTCCAAACGCATTTAGCGACAGCACCATAGCCTAAAAATAATACCTTTTTATTACGAATATCAATTGACATTTTTAGTCTTCTTTATTTAAATTATTTATTAATTTAAAACCGCTTTTTCAAAAAAAAACGCGAATATGTTTGCGATTTTTTATTTTTTGTGACTACGTTTACGACTACGTTTAGGGCTACTACGTTTAGGGCTACTACGTTTAGGGCTACTACGTTTAGGGCTACTACGTTTACAAGGTGCACAATAATATGTATTCGTCGTTGGAGCATCGTACGTTTGAGTAGAAGGCCCAGTTCCTCCTTCACCTCCACATGGTAACCCTAATAAAGGTGAAACATAACATTTTTTATTTTTATTGTATTTCATTTTTAATGAGAGATGTTTTCCAACATTAACATATAAACCCATCAAAATATCTTGCGCCATCTTCATGGGGAAAGAATGGTCTATTAAGTATTTTGCGTATTTCGCAGAAATTATATAAGCAGACGCGGCTGCATTGTAAGAGACCGTTTCTTGAACAATTTTTATTTTGTCATTTATAGCAAGCATTTTTTTATGTTTTGAAATAGATCTAGCCCAGTTACCATTATAAAGATGTAATATGGAAAAATCATCAAGTTTATGATGCTTTAACATTCTCATGATTTCATTTACACGATCAATAAAGTCGGCATGAACTTCAGCGTCATCTTCAAAAATCAAACCATATTCTGCACATGAATTTAAAAGTTTTTGCCAACAATTGTAATGAGACATATTGATAGAAATTTCGACCTGTGTCAGGTCCGCGTTTTTAGCCAATAACCCAGTATCTTTCATTTTACAAATTTCGTCTTTTTTGAATTTTTTACCAAGCACGCATGGAACACGGCAATAAGTTAACCCAGCTTTTTGGGCATATTTATCAAATTTTGTCATTCGGTTAGTATGCATTTTACAATTAATGACATAGACAGGCATTCTTACTTCAAAATTGCGTGAGCATCTACTTTCAGAAACACAATTTGTTGTTTCATCTACTTCCCATTTTGTTGGGTCAAATTTTTCTAATCGTTTTGATGGTAATACACACTCGTCTATAGACATCTTTATTCTTTATTTTAAAAAATTATTTTTCTAAAAAGCGGCAAATAAATATCGAAGAGTGCTGCCGTCACTTCTTTTTGTAAATGAATCAAGCTTAAGCTTTGGAAGACGCTCTGTGTTATATAGTTTTTTAGCGTTAATTTCTGCAACAACTTCTTCAAAAGTAGTGTCATCATTTATTTTTCGAATTACTTTGCCAAAAATATCTGGTTTAAATCCTATTACTTCTGTATTTTGACCATTTGTATCGGTTCTATTTTGTAAAATAATATCAGAATCTTTATTAAATTTTACAAGCTTATCAAAATGTGGAATAAAATATTTTCCTGTTATCTTGAATACAATATCGTATTTTTTAAAATCTTTCCAAAAATGTTTTAATACTTTCAACATACTATCTCTTTCTGGAACGGATGGATTTCCATCTTTAAAACCACTTTTTTGCTTGAAAGAAAATTGAAACAAACGTGGATTAAAATAATATGGACTTGTTGCGGTTTGAGTTTTTTTATCAAAAAATAAATAATTATTGGAAGAATCAACGATATAAAAATTAATTCCTGATGTCTCATCAAGCCATCTTTTTATACGATTTTCGTATATTTCTCGTCGTTCTATGGTATCACCTATATACATTGTGAATAAAACGCAATAAGATTTACTTTTACTTTTCTTTGTAATACTTTTTGTTTTACTTTTCTTTGTAATACTTTTTGTTTTACTTTTCTTTGTAATACTTTTTGTTTTACTTTTCTTTGTAATACTTTTCTTTGTAATACTTTTTGTCATTTATAAATTGTTAATTATTTTTTTTTACAAAAACATTTTAATATATTTTTATCACGTTCAATAATAGTAAACTCTAAGCCACGTTGGAGAAGATACTCTTTTTCTATAAGCCACGTGTTTTTGTCATCGTATTTATAAAATTGTACATCTTTAGGCAATTCAAACTGTAAAATATAACGTTCAAGTCCTGAAAATCGTAAGGCGACATCCATATCAGTAGAGCAACTGCTATACCCAAGGTTTACAAATGATGTCGTATTATCTATATCAAAAAATGAACGAAATCCTCTGTAAAGGGTTATGGGTTCCATTACCGAGTTTACAGTAAATAAATCAATGTTTTGGATATGTTTTTCAATCTTTGAATCTGGTCTTTTTGAGTCTTGTCGTAAATAATCATTGATGATTTTGTAACCCCATTCATCATTTTTGTAATAGTCAATTGATTCCATTTTATTTTTTCATTTTTGTTTTTTTGACATAAATTAAAATGAAACAAATCACACTTTTTTTAATTATTTTATTTATTTTGATTGCGTTTATTTTTATATACTTTTCTTTTAAAAAAGAAACTGCTTTTGAAAAAATAAATAATATAAAAAAAGAGTTGAAACAAGTTATCAAAGAAATTAATATATACAATAGACTTTATCCACGAAAACAAATGATTACAATTCCAGTATATTATATCAATATGGATAAAAATAAAGACCGTAATGAATGGATGATACAACAATTAAGCAAAAATGTTGACAGATATTACAGAGTTTCAGGCGTAAATGGGTATGACATACAAAACAAAGAACATGATATAGTAGATGGAGTAGAATTTTACAATGATTTTAAAGAGTTGACTCTTCCAGAAATAGGGTGCACTTTATCACACCTAAAAGCCATACATACAGCGTATGAAAATGGTGAAAATATAGCTATTATTATGGAGGATAATGTTTATGTTGATATGACCAATTTACTTGATGATAGCTTTGAAGAACTTGTTAAAAATGCACCAGAAGAGTGGAAAATTCTTCAATTAGTTCATCTAGAATCAAACTTGAATAAATCATTAAAAATGTTTAAACAATATACATTTCACCCACATACAAGAGGAAATTACGAATTATTAACATCTTCTTATTTAATCAATAGAAATGGGATGGAGAATATATTGAAAAGATTAGGTAGAAATCCTTATTATTTGGATATAAATACAAGTGATAAAGGTGTAAGTGATTATATTATTTACGATAATGCAATTACATTTATAATAGAACCAAGTATAGTTACGCCAATACACACAGATAATACACAAATACATTTAGAAAAATCATTAAATATCTTAAAAAACTATAAAAAACCGATAGTAATTAAAGGGTCAACTTTAAAAATATTAAATCTTATTATTTATAACGAAAATGAGGAATATGAAAGACAAATGAAAGTTGAATTAGAAATTTATTTAGAACAATTTGAAAATAATGTTGTATTTTATTTTATAGCATACAGAGAAACACAACAAGATGATATAATGATAGAAAATAATTGTATATATATAAAAGGGAAGGAAGGGTTTGTTCCACAAGTTCTTGATAAAACTATTATTGCACTTGAATATTGTATAAAATATTTAAATATAAATTTTGACTTTTTTGTAAGAAGTAATATATCATCTGTTATTAATTTTAATTTATTCCCTATAAATGAGCTTAATTATGATAATGTATATACTGGGCCATATGTTTTAAAACTTGATTGGCTTGATCCTCCTTATGGTATAAATTCTAAAAATATTCATAAACTAAAAGGAACAAAATATGCACAAGGAACATGTATAATTTTAAGTAAAGATGTATGTGATTATTTACTTTATCATCAAAAAGAACTAGATAGGACAGTAATTGATGATGTATCAATTGGATTTTTATTATCAAAAATATTTAAAACTTCACAGATTAAAAAAGACAAAATATATATTGTTAACACAATTGACAATGATGCATTTGTTATACGAAATAAAACTAAAGATCGATACGATGATGTTTTTCGTATGTGTAAAATAAATAATTTTAAAACCTTAAAGGATTTAAAGGATGGATTAACATTTATTATACCTACTATAGGAAGAAAAACATTAAAATATACAATAGAATCTTTACAAAATCTTAATATACAAGATTGGAAGGCAATTATTTTGTTTGACGGTATTAAACCTACTTTAGAAGTAGAAGATGATAGATTTAAAATAATAACATTAAAAAAAACAGGTAAATTAAACTATGCAGGTAATGTAAGAAATCAAGGAATAAAAATTGCTGATACAAAATGGGTAGGATTTGTTGATGATGATGATACTCTTTTACCAAATTATTTAGATATTTTTAAAGATATTGTTAATAATTCTAATCCAGATATAATAATATTTAGAATGTTAAATAGTGATGGTAGAATTCTTCCTCCTAAAAAAGATAAAGATTTTTCTATAAATAATGTTGGTATATCATTTTGTTTACAAAAAAAACACATGATAGAAAATAATATATGGTTTACTCCATCATCGACAGAAGATTTTGATCTTTTAAACAAATTTCGAAATATAGGTAAAAATATTGTTATTTCAAAAGATATTACATACATAGTAAGGCATATTGAACCTAAAATAATATTTAATTTCTCTGCATACACATACACAAATTTTATAGAAAATTATAAAAATATCAATATTTCAAAAATTATTCCTAAATTAATGTTCAGAATGTGTCCTTTTGATTTATTATCTATTCCAAATGAAATTAATACAGTTCTAAATAGCTTTTTTAAATTAAATCCAGAATATGTTCAAGTATATTTAGATAATGATGATTGTATACAATTTATAAAAGATTATTATCCACAATATTTTGAACATTATAATAATATTATACCAGGTGCATATAAATCCGATATTTGTAGACTATTACTTCTTTATGAATTTGGAGGTTTTTATAGTGATATTGGACAAACTTTCAAATATCCTTTAAGTAAATTTATTGATGAAGACGATGAGGTTGTTTTCTCTATAGAAAATAAACCATATACTAATATTTTTAATAATTCTTTTATGGCTTTTTATCCAAAGCATCCACTGTTAAATTATATGATTAAAAGTGTAATTGATAATGTTTCATCTAAATATTATGGAGTTGATAATATAGATATAACAGGACCACGTGCACTTGGAAAAAGTTTTAATTCTTTTTTTAATAGATTACCAATATCTGATATCAATACTGGAAAACATAAAATAAATAATTTTAAATTTAATGTTTTTATAGCGGATTATCCAAATAACAAAATAATTGACAAAAAACAAAATGAACTTGCTGAATTAAAATTTCCAAATTATATGACTGTAATGTACAAAGATAAAGGAAAATATTATAAAAATTTATGGGATAAAAGAAAAGTTTATGTAAATGAATAGTGAAAAAAGCGGTCTGGTAAAAATGAAAAATATAAAAGAAAATCATTAATAAAAACAAAACACAATCTAAAGACTTATTCTAACTGTATAAGTATATTAAGAAATAAGAAGATGAATAAAAAATTAAAGCAGTTGTCTGTCCGTTTTCCTGATCTTCTTTCAACTTACAAGACCAATTGGTCTCCTGAACCATTTGATTTTGTCTTGCAAGAAGAGAAAATGGTAATTGACATTGACACAGTAGAATCTCTGTCTAAAAATAAAGACCAGATTTTGAAAAAAGTGAGACAAGCAAATGAACATGGGTTTACCGTAATACGTATCCTTGATATATTTATCTTTACACACATAAATTGGGTGGATAAATTTGTTTTAAAACGTACTAATCAATTTATTTGTCCAACCAATGAATACGACGAATTAATACATCATCTTTTAGAAAAAAAGGATGATGTAAAGGATGATGATGAAAATAAAAAGACGTTGTCTCTAGATTATTCAATTAAAAATCTGGGAGAGTTAAAGGACATTGGGAGATCACTAGGAATTCCAAAGGTTTACACATATAATAAGGAAACAAAGGGCGATTTAATCAAATTGATTATTGAAAAACAAAAATAAAAACAATCGACAAGCAAGCCAATGAACACGGTTGACATTACCCCTATCTTTTTTGATCTTGTTAAAAATATCGTCTTATTAGACTATCCTGAAATTGTCAATTCTGATGCTTTTAATGAGCTTGTTACATATGTAGACGAAGAATCAGAATTTATGTTGAATTTAAAAAATGACACGCTTTATTTTGAGGACATCAACGATCTTATTTACGGATCACGTCGATATTTTGAGTTGCACGAAATGACAGAAGAATTCTGGTGGTTAGACCAAGCCATTCGTAAGATTGAAGCATTTGTTGCCATGGGTGAATTGTCAAGCTTGTTTGAGGATTTTAAAGTTTAGTTTATTTATTTGATGATTACTCATCAAATAATGAAAGTACTAGAACATGGTTATTACATCTTTAAAATGTGCTTAAAGATTTATTTATATAAATATAGAAAATGTCTATCCAGTTTGCTGATTGGGATACATCAAAATGGCTTGTTGGGTCGTCTTTTTCATTTTTGATTCCATCCTTTTATGCCTATCGAAAAAAACAGTATTTATATTCAAGCATTTTAATTGGGACGACATTTTTCTCTGTAAATCATTGGCGAAAGCCTGAAAATGGATGGAGAAGAATTTTAGATATTATTTATGCATCAATCACATTTATTGTATTTACCAAAGTTGGTGATCGTTATATTGGAAGAAAATGGTATGGCTATAGCGGTTTGGCCTTGATTCTAGGTCTTTACAAAATGTCACATCATGTTTACCAGACAAAAGGGCGTGATAGCAATTGGTTTATCTATCATTTACTCTTTCATTTGTGCACAGTAGCACATCTCACACTTATTGTAGGATCGGCTCCCCCAAAACAAATTCACAGACAAGTAGCTCGTATTTTATAACTTCTTTTTTATAATTATATTATTTTTAGTGCTTAATTATGGTTAAAATACATATAATTTCAGTATTATATGTAGTACTTCCTTTCACTTTTTATTTTTATATTTGAAGCGATATTATGGATTCAAATAGTTAATTTAAACGTAACGTTTTTGGTGCAGCTTTTTATGAAAAAGCGGCGTTTAATACTCATACAAATGACCACTCACCACCCGAATAAGATCCGCATAAGAAATGCTATCTTCCATGCCGTCGTCTAACGTTCTCAACACGTCATTTACTTTTACCATACGCTTTAGATCAATCATTCTATTTTGTCGAAGATAATGATGCAAATAAAGGCGGATTTTCATAAAACTGACCTTGTCATCGTATGTCCATAATTCAGGACCATTGTCCGAAAATTTGATGGGCAAACACGTCAAGTTTGGGTCCTTTTCATTGTCAGATTCTTCTGATGGGTGAGGAATGCGAAGTGCAATCATTACACTCAACAACGTCTCCGATGGGTACAACAGTTTAGCTTGCATTTTTTCGTTTGATCCTCTTTTGCTTCTCTTTCACTTTATCTTCATCTTTAAAAATAAAATTTCAATTTTAGATCTTTAGGGCACCGAGTCGTATCATGTACACAGGCTCTTTAATGTCAACTGTTAACCCATTTGAAAAGGTTTGATACACCCTCTCAACAACTACAACACCTTTGAATTCTAGTGTAAAACGTGGGCGATCTTTTCCGTAACCATTGACAAACTCAACATACGAATACTCACGCGGATTTCCGTGCTTGTCAAACAATCGCGATTTCATCCATTGACTTTGGTTACGATACTCTACCTTTTTTTCACCGGTAATCATTACCTCAAAAGGTTTCTTTGAAAGGGTCAATTTTAATGTCGTTGACATATTTCTCAATTTATATAAATTCTTTATATAAATTTTCAATTTTAACGGCCTACAAACGGCGTCTTTGCTTTTTTGAAGACCTTGGTGCGTCTGCTTCTTCTTCCACCTCCACCTCTTTAATTACACCCTTGTTTCCTCTCCAAATGCCGTCTACCAAACCATTGGAAATGCACTCATCGGACGTCCACCAACGGTCGTGACTTAAAACCTCCTTGACTTTCTTATCATTCATTGTCGTATTTTCACGATAAAGTTTGTATAATCGCTCCATAAATTTGGTATCATTTTCGAAATCATCCTTGATTTCCTCATACTTGCCATAAATACCCGTCGATAACTGATGAATCAACATGAACGAATTTTCAGTCATATATCGCTCTTGGCAAACCATCGAAATAATAGTGCCCGCTGATGCGTTTTGTCCTTCAATGATAGATACAACAGGCACACGTGTATTTTTAATGACGTCCACGACACCAAATGCTGACAATAAATCACCACCAAGGGTATTGATGTGCAAGTAAATTTTTGGTGATGGAATGTCGTAATCGATGCTTAATTTCAATAGATCTTTAGAAAGATCATTGATTTTTCGACTAAGATCCAAACACGTTTCTTGGCTAACATCGGTGTAGAAATAAATATGATTTTTTTCACGCTCGGCATTTTCAGGAGGAGCCATCATCATTTTTAATTGTTCAAACGGATTTTCGGCCATTTTCACTGGTTCTGCTACTTTCTTTTTTTTCGTTAAAATAATAGACATTTTATGCGTTATTCTTTCTATATAAAGGTTTCTTTTTAAAATCGAATTAAAAATTAAATTTAAAAAAAAAAGAAAGAAGAAAAAGACAAATATGCAACGTTCTCATTACTCAAGTGTTCCTTGTGACGTAATTGTCCCTGGATCGGTCGATGAGCCGGCGTGTAAAGACAGTGATGCAAATAGTCGTGATGCTATTTATTATCTTGTTTTTGCCGTCAATGCAGACGGTAACCGCTATATGAAAGACCTGAAACAATGGGGTAGTAAAAGCGCCAAAGAATTTTTTACAGCCAATCCAAACAGTCACTGGCTAAATTATAATGAAACCTTCTTGAGACGTTTAGAATTATATACAACGGAGCCACGACCTGAACCAACATTGGAAAAATTGAATGAGTCATTCAAGACGTTTTTAAAAGGACATAAAATGTTGGATGATGATCTAGCAGACTTGCGACTGTTTTTAAAACCGTTTGATTCTGGTCTTATTCGTCCGTTTGATCGCAAGGAAGCGAATGATTGCTTAATAAAGGAGCCATATGGCTCATGGCTGATTCGCGAGTCAAGTATTAAAACCAAAAAACCTGAAAAAAATGACATTTTGTCGTGCGTAAGTATCTCTTTCAAAAATAAGGAAAAGGAAGGTAAGGAAGACGACAATACAGTTTGTTCTATTGTTCATTTTATTGTGTTTCATGCCAAAGGGTATGGGTATTATTTGCCAAATACAGAGAGTCCGACGTTTCCAATTCCGGATGTGACAGGTACAAGATATTTACCATTACTGGGAGAACCAATCGCGTTTCCGGAACCCACTTCCGGAAAAGTGTTTACATGTTTTATTGATTTGCTTTTGCACTTTAAAACATCCGAAAGTCGTATGGATTTTTTGAGATATATAGAGAGTTAATTATTATGTTAATTATCATTTCATTTGATAATTAACAACCACATCGAGGACATTTTTCAAATTGATTGATACAACTTAGATGACCAAGAACATGATGACATTTGCCACACCCTGTAATGATTTCACGCGTGGTTGTGATTAAATGTTTACAGATAATACAATGGACAAAACTGTCTCGTAAAATTATATCAGATTCATGTTGTGTCAATTGTTTATACATAGGATTTGGGATATAATTATCTGAACAACAGCATCCCATTTATTTAATTGTAAAATAAACTACAATTTCTGACAATGAGATTTACAAAAAAATTTTTCACTTTTTATTTAATTTTATTTTTAATAAATGAGTGCTAAACAAAGACTACTAGAGTTAAAATGCAAAGGCAAACAAAAAGACCAAAAAGACACACCTCGATCACACCAATTACAAAAAATACCTCGATCACTGCTATTACCACAATATCTACAACCATTACTAAGGAAATTTGTTACAACATTTTCAGTGGGTAATATACTAGACGTAAATACATCACCTATTACTTTAGCCATTCAGCACGTTGATAAAAAATCTGGGGGCAAGTTTACAGCCAATGCGTGTAAAGCTATTATTGATGCAAAAAACGTTTTGCTTCAACATTCATGTGGTGCTATCACAACCATCGAAGCAAATAAAAAAATAGCATCTTTGGCCGAAGAAATACAGTCTAATCGAGAACCCTTGCGCGCTATCATCGATGATACAATTGGCGCACTAACGACAATGAAAAGCGGAGTTGCAGGAGCTGCATCGGCTGGAGGATTATATTGGTGTTGGATCAATTTAGTCAGCTCATTAGCAAATATTCAGAGTTTATTAAACACACCAGGGGGCGTGCTAGCGGGTTATAGCGCTGTAGTAAGTTTTAAAGAAATTCTTTTACCAGAAGGAGGTTTAACATGGTATGATTATCTAAAACTTTCGTTGAATCCTAACACGATATCAAAGATTATTCCTGATATTGATGATTTTAAAGCAACTTTAAGTGGCACCACAGAAGAAGCTGGGAATTTGTTTAGTAAGACAGTTGAATATCTTAAAGGATATGCCTTTAGTTTATCCGACACGATTCTCGGCGGAACTGTTGCAGGAGCAGCTGATTTAGCAACACAAGAATATAAACTCGTGAAGACACATCTTAAACAAGTATCAAACTCAATGCGAGCGACACAAACTATTTTATATGGCTGGATAGGGGTGTTTGTAGTAATAGTTATTATTTTTACAATTATTCATGTAAGAGACTACTTTAATAAATCGTTTTTAACTGTAGAAGCAATGAGTTCCGATTCTGATGAAAAAGAATTTAGATCTAAATTTAATTCCACAAAGTCGTCTAAACGTTCTTCTAAAAAATCATCTAAACGTTCCTCTAAAAAATCATCTAAACGTTCCTCTAAACGTTCCTCTAAACGTTCCTCTAAAAAATCATCTAAACGTTCCTCTAAACGTTCCTCTAAAAAATCATCTAAACGTTCTTCTAAACGTTCCTCTAAACGTTCCTCTAAACGTTCTTCTAAACGTTCCTCTAAACGTTCCTCTAAAAAATCATCTAAACGTTCCTCTAAACGTTCCTCTAAACGTTCCTCTAAACGTTCCTCTAAAAAATCATCTAAACGTTCCTCTAAAAAATCGATTAGATGAAAATAACATTATAATTAATTTAAAATTAATTATAAGCCTTTTTTACGTATAAAAATAAAGCGTTCCATTTTTCATGGGGTTTGGTATCCTCTTTGATTTATTACCAAATTCAAGCATCTGATTATATGTTCCAATTTTGTAAATAACTGCCCCTATATCATTGTAATACCACCATTCTCCATCACGTTTTATCACAGCAACATAATGATAGCCTCCATTATGTATAACAATAGCAGATAAATGCAATGTTTTAAAGGATGGTATAAATATCATTTCCGGTGGATACATTTTCAAGTCTGTAAAACCTCCTTCAAGTCCTCGTTTAATATCAAATACAATAAATGGAACTTTTGCGACATGTTTTATTACACAAATTAAAAGTCATGTTATTAATTTAAAATCAAACACTGAAAAGCTTAAAAGAGTTCAAAAATCTTTAAATGCTATTTCTATTTTTCCAGAACGTTTTGATGCAGTTTATGGGAAAGATTTAGACCCTTTATATATAGATAAAATTACGTATCCATCTGTACAAATTTATAAAGAGCGACATAATTTTATTACTGGATTTCAAATAGTATGTCAAATTGTGCAAGATTTACATCATCACGATTCAGAGCAACAAAATCAAATTTTAAATTACGTATGGAGAAGCGGATTATATTCATACAATCTAACTGCTGCTTTATCTGTGCCATATCAATCACTTTTGATTAATTTAGGTGCAAAACCAAACGCAACATTTACAGAATTTATAAAAGATTCTACAGTAGATACACTTAAAGATGTTGTAAAAGAGACTGCTACAAGCCTTGCAGAAGATTTAGCAAATGATGAAGAAATGCAACAACAAATTTTAGACAAATTAGCTATTAAGGCAGAAAAATTATTTGAAGAAAAATCTGATAAATTATTAGAAAAAACATTACTTAAACTTGAAGACAAACTTCGTGAAAAATTACCAGAATTAAAAGAACAATTGCCACAGATTGTACAAGACATTACAATAGAACTATTGGAAAGTGAAGAATTTACAGGTAAAATGGCTGGATATATTGACGCAAATATTCAACATGTTGGTGACACAATTGTTGCATCGATTGCTGATAGCGTGTTTAATGCAACTGTATCAGAAGAGGCTAGAAAAATGCTTTCTCATTCAACCGAAAAAATAAAGACATCTGAAAAACTTTCAAAAGCAGCTACTAGTCTTGTTGCATCAGGTTTAAACTATGTAGCAGAACACCCAGAAGTTGTTGAAAATGCAGTTGATACAATATCACCCATACTTGAACAAGGTGTGAAAACTGCTGTATCACGTGGATTTGGTAAAGCTGAAGCAGAAGGATTTACAAATTCAATATTGTTAGGCGCTATCAAGGGTGCAATTGGTGTTGGAGCAGAGAAAGCTACAAGCAGTATAACAGAACAAGCTGGATATATAGCAGGAAATATTGGTAGAAAAGTGCCTGGTGTAGTTGTAGAGGCGGCAGATACTATAACAGAAACTTTATATGATGGAGCACAAGCTGCTGCAAAAGTTGGAGGAAATATGGCAGATGCAACAATGGCAATGCATTACACTCTTAATCCACAAACAGATTATACAAAATTTGTGCCATTGCAACAGGGCACACAAACTGCTCCGGCATTTAAAAAAAAGAAATCTATTTCTAAAAGTCTTTATAAAAAGAAAAATGTAAAAAGTCTTAAATTGGTTTCTAAAAATAGGAAATTACCTTTAAAAAGTTTTCGTAAAAAGAAATCGCTCTCTGTAAAAAGAAAATTATAAAAACACAGCTTTTTCATAGGCAATTTATGCCTTTCCTTTTTTTTTATAAATATATTGACTGTTTTTGTGGTTAAATACATATAATATATGTAGCACTTTCGAGCGAGTTTATGGGTCCAAATAGTTATTTTAAAAGTAACGTTTTTGTGACACTTTCCCCTATTTTTTGAAAAGCGGTAATTTATTTACCACATCGAGGGCACGTTTCAAATTGGTTAACACAACTAAGATGACCAAGAACGTGGTGACATTTACCACATCCTGTAATATTTTCTCGTGATGTTGTAATTAAATTTTTACAGATAATACAATGAATAAAGTGGTTATGTAAAATTGTGTCAGATTCAGACAGACTTAATTGTTTATATTTGGGGGCGGGTATAGGGGTATACTCATTGTCCGAACAACAACATCCCATTTTATAATTAATTTCTAAAAATAAAAACACTGCTTTTTTAGAAATTAGGTGTAAAAATAAAGAGTGCCGTGTGTTAATGGATTTATACTAGACTGACCTTTAAATTTTATCATATCATCATAACTACCAATTTCATCAAGTTGTGTCCCTATATCATTATAATACCACCAAGAGTCTTTACGTTTTAACACAGCAACATAATGAGCCCCACCTGTATGAATAACAATAGCGGATAAATAAAGGGTTTGATATGATGGCATTAATATTTTTTTAGGTGGATACATTTTTATTGTGTAAAATTTTTCTTTTCCACGAGCATCAATAAAAGAACGTTTAATATAAAAAACAATAAATGGAACTTGTGCAACTTGTTTTATCACATTTTTACGATATTTAAATTCTTTGCCTTTATGTGGACCCGTAGTTGGTTTCCATATATTTTTTTTATCAAATCTAGCTGTATCGGATTGTATCATGAATTTTGTAAGAAAATGAGTTTTATCTTTATCAAGTGTTATTAATACACTTTCTACTATAGAAACAATTGGAGATGTATCTTCTTTTCGTTCACTTACTAAAACAAATGGGTTTTTTGAACTATCAGTTCCGTAACTATATGATTTTTGCACAGATACTGATAAAAGTTCAAAAATATTTAAAAGATACATTAAAAATTCACCTGCATCTTGTGTTTTACCTCCATGAAAAGCTTCACTGCCTTTACAATTTTCAAATGTTTTTCGAAGATTTGTACAATTATAGTGTGCAGTTGCTACAAATTTTGATCGACTACCCCATTCATCTTCTTCATCTTCATCTTCGTCATCTTTATCCTCTTCGTCCTCTTCATCTTTGTCATCCTCGTCTTCTTCCTCTTCGTCTTCTTCCTCTTCGTCTTCTTCCTCTTCGTCTTCTTCCTCTTCGTCGTCATCCTCTTCGTCTTCATCCTCTTCATCTTCGTCCTCATCGTCCTCTTTATAATCTTTATTTTGTATAAATGCGTATATCTTTTGCAGTTCTGTTTTAATTAAATTTCTCTGTTGTGTATCAGTTTCAAAAGACGATGACTCTCCACATATTTTTTCAATAAATATTGGATTAAAAAGAATACGTTCTTTGATAAAATCACTTGGCTCTGCAAATAGAGCCATTAAAACGCTATCTAAATAACACGAGTTTTTACCATTAAAAGTAAGACCTCTAAAAGATGTTTCATCAACAAAACTGCCATCATTAAAAGAAGGGATTTTTGGTTGAGTGTCTTTATAAGAATAAAGACTTTTATCTTTTAAATGCGTTCTAATATATGTAGAAGTAATACTATCATGCTCAAAACAAAATATAAAAGATAAAAGACAATGGTAAAAAATGTATCCTATATCATTAAAAAAATTCATTATACCATTAAAATAATATCGCTTATTTAAAAATTCTTGAAACATTTCATCTTTAGGTTTTACTTTTAAAATGCCACTATCTTTATCATATACAAATCCTTTAGCTAACAATATTGCTTTAAAAACTGTTTTAATGTTGCGTTTAATTGTATTTGTTTCAGCATTTACATTAGATAAAAATAGCCTGTCTTCTTCTGTAATGTCTGGAAAAAAAGATGCAAAATCTTTTATTATATCAAATGTAAATGGATCTTGTAGATAAAATGCAAATGTATCCATTTTATCTAAATATTATTTTTAAATTTTATTAATAAATGCACCTACAAATTATAATTATAATTATAGACAGACACTTGCTCCTTCATTTCGAAGTTGTCTAATATAATTAAAACATAAATTACATGTCGTAATAAATTTATCACCGTGGTCGTGTTTTTGGCCACAGTTTGTGCACAAATGCCTGTATCCGTGCTTTAATTGTTGCTTACATGCCATCATAATATCACATTCACCGATAGCCATATGCATGGGGACAATATTTTTACAGTGTTCACAATAATCCCACTCCACGCGTTCGGATTCGTGAATGTTTTTATCTATTTTTTTGGTGTTTACACAGTCGTAGCAGTAAGTCCATTCGCCGTCGTAGAAAAAATTAGAATTGGTACTGGTCTTAGGACTTTTCCCACTTTTTTCACCTTTTTCATTTTTGTCAACCTTTTTACAACACTCGCACTTCATTTTTGGTTTAGTTCTGTTTATTTATTTCTTTTCTTTTTTAAATGAAAGAATTCAATTTTAGTTTATTCTTTTTTATTCATTTAATAAATATGAATAAAAAGCTAATTATAGTAATAATTATTATTCTATTAATAGGGTATACTATATATTACTTTTATCAAATTAATAAAATGCATTCTGATTTAGAAAGTTTTATTGACAATATAAATTATTATAAACTTAATCATCCTTTACAAAAACTTTCCATTCCTGTATATTATATTAATATGGATAAAAGCACAGAAAGAAATGAATGGATGGTTTCACAATTATCTAAAAATGTTGAAAAATATAAACGGATTCGCGGCGTAAATGGATACGAAATAAAAAATAAAAAAAATGATACGATCGATGGACTAGAATTTTTTAACGAGTTTTCAACATCTTTATCCGAAATCGGTTGTTTAATGTCCCATTTAAAAGCAATCAAAACAGCGTATAAAGATGGAGAAGAAAAAGTGATTATCATGGAAGATGATGCCTATCTTGATATTATTAATATGCTTGATTTTACAATAGAAGAACTTGTTACAGAGTTACCCAAAGATTGGGAAATTTTACAACTTGCGCATCTTAACTCACGTAAATTAAAACATCATACTAAAACTTTAAAAACGCATGATATTTACAAGCATACAAGAGGATATTATCCATATTATTGTACAGCATATATAATTAATCGCAAGGGGATGGAAAGCGTGTTGAATAAAATTGGAAGCAATCCATTTTATTTTACTGAAAATATAAGTGATAATGGTGTTTCAGATACTATTATTTACGATGTAACACAAACATATATTATTAAACCATCTATTATAGCTCCATATAATAAAACATTAAAAAGCACTATACATGACAGCCATACTACTACTCATCTTTTTTCAATCCGTGATATGTTAGAACATTATCGATACAAATTTCAGCAAAAATATATTATTTGTTATCCATTTGGAGGTCTATGTGATACAGTTAATCGGATTTATGAATGTTATAAATACGCAAAAAAATACAATAGATTTTTGATCGTAGACACCACTCATAATTGGATGAAAGATGATATTCAAAATTATTTTACAATAAAATCTCCTGTATTTAAGAATCCTTCTTTGATCGATGAGTTGTTAACCCGTGATAGTATTTATCCACCAAAAATGAAGGATAAAAAAAGAGAAGATATGAAACGTATCCAATTCAACAATAAAAATAAATTGCCATTGTCTACTTATTGTGAGCTTGACAACACCGATTTAAGCATTAGTTTAAATATGGATTATTCACAAAATATAATAGTTTATTCAAACTGTGGCGGTGGTGATGATTTTGTAAACTTTTTAAGAATATCAGAAGCACCGCCACTTGTCAAAGATGTTTTTTTGAAAAGAAGATCACAGCTTCCGGATAACTATATTTCTGTACATATTCGTAACACTGATTACAAAAGTGACGTAAATGTATTTATTGAAAAATATGCGGATGTATTCTCAACACATTCTATTTTTTTAGCAAGCGATCATAAAGAAACCATCGATTTATTCAAGCAAAAATTCCCCAATGTGTATTCATTTGCAAATATTCAATCGATAAAAGGTGGAAATTTACACGAAGGAAAAGCAAATGAACGTACAGGTCAACAAATACAAGAATTTAATATAGATTGTATCGTTGATATACTTCTTCTTGCAAGTGGATCGACTATTTACTTTTCAAGTCAGGAGTCGGGCTTTTCAAAAACTGCCAAAAACTTGCTTAATAACAAGGATGTCTTACACACATTTCTTACCTTAAAACCAAGAGTATGTTTATTGTCATTTGCAAATACACTTTATTATGACTCACTCGACCGTATACAGCAAGAAGCGAAATCTTTACCAATTGATACTATTTATGCGTATAAAGATACAGACTTGTGGATGTTTCCAGATTTTTATCACAAGCACTACCATTTTATAAAGTCTAATAAAAGAGGCTATGGCTACTGGATTTGGAAACCGTATTTGACACTGATGACATTGTCACTTTTAAATGAAAATGATATACTTGTTTATGCAGATGCTGGGTGTACAATTCAAGCATCTGGGTTAGATCGTTTTAATGACTATATTAAACTTGTAAATGAAAGTAAAACAGGCATTTTATCATTTCAACTCGGGTTTAAAGAAAAAGAATGGACAAAAATGGATTTGTTTCAGCATTTAGATGCAAGTGATCATTTAGATGCGGAACAATTATTAGCAACTGTATTTATCGTTCGAAAATGCACTGAAAGTATAGCTATAATTAAAAAATGGTATGAAACATCTTGTCATTATCATTTATTAGACGATTCAAAAAGTATTTCTCAAAATGATCCATCTTTTAAAGAGCATCGACACGACCAATCGATTTTTTCGTTGATTCGACACCAATCTGGGTCAACTGTTCTTTCAGATGAAACGGATCCAAATAATAAAACGTATCCTTTCCTTGCGACTCGAAAAAAATCTTGGATAAAGGGAGTATTACAAAGGTTTGGGATTTTATAAATGACACGTGATGCATTTTTTATTAAGCGAATAATATGACAGACAAATCAAGCAAAAATACAGAATACCAGTTCTACAAACAACACCATTTGTAAGAAGGTACAATGCATTGTATAAAAGTGTTGTAAAAATCACAAGTTTTATGAGGGTTCTAATGTCGCATAATGATCCTATTACAGTGCTATTACATTTTCCAGAAATGATATACAGTAAAAAAATAAGCGTAAACAACATCATGTATTTGTAGTAGATAATAAAGCGTTGAATATACAAAAAAATATTCCATGATTTTTCAAAGTGCATCATTGCACACATGTTTTTTGATACAAAACAATCATCAATTGACTCACAATAGTATACAATATGATTAGGTATCTCATATACATCATTTTTATTTTTTTCTAATAGAGTTTTATATATCATTCCACCAGTTGTTCGTTGAACATATAAAACATCTAAATATTCATACCATTTTCTTTTAAAAGAATTTTTAATATGATCAATTAGATTTTTAAATAAAGGATGATTTGGAACACTTCCAATAAAAGATTGTCTTACACCTGAAAAACCTCCTAAAGATGTAGCAATCTTATTTTTGTCAATAAGAATATCTAAACTTTGTTCACTTGCCTCAATATCCATATCAATGTAAAATCCTCCATAAATATAAAGTAAAAGATATCTCCCTAAATCACTTCGCTGTTGTGGTAATTCAAAATATGTGTATACTTCAACTAAAGAAGGATCGTATTTTTTAATTAAATTGATCAATGATTCATCGCTCCAGCACATATATTGATATCCTTCTGCTTCTTTTGCTTTCCAACCATCTGTATAGTTTTTATACTTTTCAGGAATTTTATCACACCCTTGTGTCCAAATCTGATGAATGATTTTTGGTATACCCATTTCTCTCTTTGTTTTAATAGATAAAATTATTAAAACAAATAATTTTTTGTTAGTAGTCGCATACTATAAATAATACAATAATTATATAAAAAAATATTTCTGCGTAATGATAATACTTGCTCCAATCTGGTCCATATGTGTGAATAACATCTGGAAGTTTGTCGGCACCATTTTTCCTCACATGACATCTTTTTATTTTTATTTCTTATTTATTTTTATTATTTTCCACAATGCAATGCACCATCCTGTAATAAGAAATGACATGTGAAAAGTGTCATACCACTTTTGTTTTTTAATTCCAACAAGCTCCATCCAATCTCTAAAATATCCGTCAGGAATATCACACATCTTATTGGTTCTTTCGGTTAATACACATCGATTTTGGTTTGTTTTCCAATGAATTAAAACAACAATAGGCACTGTCAAGTAAACGTATAATACATATATATTTGATGAAAGCCACCCAAGTTGTGAAAACATATTGATAAAATGATGAAAAAATAGATCAGTATGAAATACAGGAGAATGTATGCATTTTTTATAAATGCCATTGGATGTAGCAATATCCATTACATATGAAAAAATAACAAGGCATATAAAAATGTAAAATTCCTTCTGTAATCTATTCATATTTATTTGTATATAATTAAATTAAATATAGTATATAATAATTTCTTACACATTTGAAGATTTAAAAAATACATTTCTTACACCTTTGGATATTTAAAACGCCGATTTCTCAGAATAAAAAATTCCAAATTAGTAATGATTGGCTTCAACGTATTTACGTTGAGCTTTATGTTGTGCTTCTGTATAGGATGCAAACTTGTCTTCCCATCCTTTGATGACGACTTCTAATTCTTGGATTTTTTGTTTTAATGTTTGATTTTCAAGTTCAAGAGAGGACATATTTTCTATATATTATATAGAAAATGTTTAAATGGGAGTTTTCATTTTTTAAAATATTGTATATACTTTTCGTCTGTAATAAATTCTTCCCATAATTTTCTTATTATGTCATCCATATGAATTTTTGTATTATAATTTGTAACTTGATGTGATAACCATTTTCCTATTATTTTTTCTTTTAAATCCGAGCTTCTTTTATTAGGTCTTTTTTTATTTTCATTAATATATTTTTTACATTCATCTAATTTATATACCCATTTTTCATTTCTAGTTAATAAATAGTCTTTATATAATACATCATTAATAAATTCTTCCCATTTATTTCTAATTAAACAGTCTTTCATTATTTCAACTTTTTTTTTATAATTAACACGTTGAGTATTTAACCAAGCTCCTAGTATTTTAATATTTTCAATACTACTTATCTGAGATGGTATTTTTTTATTTTCAATAATATATTTTTTACATTCTTCTAATTTATTATACCAATAATCTTCTTTAGTTAAAAAATAATCTTTATATAATAAATCACTAATAAATTCGTCCCATTTATGCCTAATTAAACTATTTTTCATTATAAATTTTTTTTCTAAATAATATTTTTTTTGGTTATTTATCCAATATCCTAATGACTTAATATATAAATCAGAACTAGTTGAACTAGGTAAAGATTGTGTTTCATTAATAAATACTTTTATTTTTTCTAAATTAGTATTCCATTTAACTTTGATAATAAATAATGTTTTTATTATAAGAATTCATTTTTATAAAATCGGCGTTTTAAATCTCCAAAGGTGTAAAAATAAAATGTTATTTACCCATTTTATGATATTATATTTAGTTTGTACTTTCACTACATAATAAACGAAAACGATGATATTGATCAAAATTAAAGTAAAAATAAAGCAAAAACCATGTAATAAAAAATACGATTAAATTGGCATTATAATTGGAATGAACAGAATTAAGCACAATAAGTACAATAAAACTAAGTATATTTGATCGTCTCCATGATACTCTATTATTTTCTTTACAAGCAACATTTGTAGTTGTTATACTCTTACTTACAGTATGATCTGAGCAATCATAAATAGAACAACCATTTTCATTACTTTCATAGTATAATGCTATTATACAAATCATAAATAATAAAATAAATATATATCTAAAATAGGATTGATAATTTATCAATTGTTTAAATAAAATTATTAAAAAACAAAAGATTATAATCAATGTCAACAAAAATCTTTTTTGATCCATTTATAAATTAATTTATATTAATTTATAATAATTTACAATTCAATCGTACTACTCACCGGATTATGATCGCTGTATTCGCTCTGTATCGTCACCGGTTTCATTGATACCGTCCCGCCGGTAATAAAATAATCAAAAATCAACCCATCGTATCCTTTTGCGAGACTCGACCGTGAATGTGCTGTTTTAAAATCAATATAAATGGTCGGCTCGGTCGGGTGATATAGACCCATGTTTTCGCCCAACATGTAATGGCGTTTTTTCAAATCGGTAATGTCAATATTGAAATCGCCGCCAATAATATACGTCTCGCTTAAACTTTGTGTATGGTCCAACAACTCCCGTAGCTGTAAAAACGCATAGTAATCGTAACGCTCAAAATCGGACGATTGCATATGGGTATTCACAACGCTAATAATTTGCGTCCCCAAGTCAAGCGAAGCCAATAAAAACCCCTTCTCTGTCAACCTATCAAGTGTCAACGGATTATAATTAGTATACGGCACAAATTGGTGGGACAAGATAGGATATTTTGACATTATTGCCAAACCGCTGTTGATAAGATTAATACCTTTCAGTGTGCCTCTACATATATAGTAGTGTGGAAAATACGATTCAAGTGACGTAAATGTTTCGTCGTAGCATTCTTGTAGCAAAATGATGGAATGACGGTCAAACATCTCAATGACGTGTTTAAAGGTTTTAAAAGACCACGGAAATTTTTGAATGTTGTAGGTAAGGATGGATGGCGTTAGTTTATGAGGACGAACACGAAAGGATGGAATGTAGGCTTCTTTGAGACTTTTTTGATAAGAGATCCAAGTAAAGACGATGATGAACAAGACCACCGTTATATAAATGACGTAGATCATTTATAAAAATCATTACAATTTAAATTGGTTTATAATTTACCGCTTTTCTTTTTTATGAAAAAACGCTATAAAAACCCCTTACTATAATGCGATTAAAGTATTTCCATTGTCTGTAGATTTCCACATGCTACCATCATTTTTGATTAAATATATGATACTACCATCGGGGCTGCATGTGCCATATGAAATAAAATAGCCTGTCAGATTGGCGACAGGTGCAAAATTACTTACATTATCTGTATTACAATAATAAAGCTGATCATCAATAATACACCATTTTTTAGATCCATCAGATGACATAAAAGATGCTGTGCCTGATGCAAGTCCTGTTTGATTTCTTCTTGTAATTTTAATACTTGCATAATCTAAATATTGATCTAATAACAAAAAAATATAACAATCATATACACCATTGTTATACTTAAATCCAATAGCTATTTGTTTTACACCATCACCAGAACACGCGCAGCTATCCCATACAACATATGAATTATTAGATGTAAATATATTAGTATTTCTTGTTATAGCTGTCATAGGATTTGTTGCAGTTCCTATATTACTTGTATTTATAGATAAAGTCCATAAAACACCTGATTGATCAAACACAAATTGTTTTGACCCATCTGATGAAATAGATAAACATCTCAACTCATCTTTTACTGGATAATTTTTTGCAGGTGCAAGTCCAGTAAACCAGTCTCTAATATTAGGAGTTTGTATATTATTAATATTATAAAAATGAATTTTTCCATCTGTATCCAATAATGTAAAATAGTTTCCATCGCTTGTCATACGCACTTGGATATAACGGCCTGTTTCTTTACTTTGTGTTATAAATGTTTTTCCGCTATCTATAGAAAGATATAATTCCTTATTAACATTATTAATTCCAACAATTTTAGTTCCATTACTTGAACAATCAATTGAGTTAATTAAAGGTCCATTCACCCTCTTAAGACTATCATAAAAAAGTGATACAGAACCAGAAGGATCGCTAGAATTTATATAAAATGAAGATGCATCTGATGCAATATATCCTCCATTGTATGCAGCAACTCGTATAAAATTGGGCAAAGACGTCGCTTGTAAACCTAAAAACAACATACTAGTTAATAAATTTGGAGTTGATATAGATCCAACAGTTGACAAATGCGGGGTTGATATAGATCCAACAGATGACAAGTGTGGTTCAATTTTATCTGTAAATTCTTCTGCAAGTCGTTCTGTATTTAGTGTCCCGTTTGAATCAATTGATGCTTCCATAAAAACAGATGTAGATGCTGGTCCATTTATTTGTGGATCAGATGGCGCAATAACACCACTTGTTCGGCTGGATGTTATTCCATTATTATTATAAATCACACGTGGTAAATGCGTACCTGTTTTTAATGAAAAAGATGATCCAGTTGTGTAATACGACATTTATATTTATATCAAATTAAATATAAATTTAAAGCTAAATCTAAAGCTTTTTTAAAAACTCTTAAGCATTTACTGGTTCCGTTTTTGGTGCCGTTTTTTTTGAAAAAGCGGCCTTGCGTTCTTTGAAAATATAATCAATCTCCTTCTTCATTTCATGGACAGGAATGGTGATAAATGATTCGTTGTCTGGGTGCAAAATCACCAAACACATCTCAACGATCGACAAACCATATAAGGTCTCCAACAATCTTTTATAAACGTTTAATTGGATGGAGTAATGTGAATAATTACAATGATCCAAATGACTCAGCCCTCCCTTGCCTTTTTCATAACGATTTTCCATCTTGATTTCCTTGCTTCGTTTCCAATCATACAAAGCGTATTTTTTTTCTCCCCCGTCCGCGCCATTAATGCTATATAACATATCCAATTGTCCCGCCAAACCAAGCTCTGTTCGGAAAATGCTCCATTCGGTTCGATACGGCGTCAAACGGTGTTTGATCGTCTCGTGAAATGCCAAAAAATGGTGAAACTCTTTGGGTTGCTCTTCATACATGTAATTCATATCATCATTGTAAAAAAGCTCGATTGATTTATGCAGACGTGTGCCTTGTCCACTTGCTTCCTTACCACTATCGCTCCATTGTTGCTTGATTTCTTCATCACTCATGCCCTTGTATTTTTCAGGCAAGCCATTACGTCCGTTTCGCATATTTTGAATCACGGTATCGGCATCAAAATGAGGGAAATGGGCGTGGATAAGCGTCGTGACACTAATGATGCCTTCACTTGACCCATCGATACTGTAGGTGTGTGTTGGTTCATCAAACACGATACGGGAATCGCGCGGATGCGGATGGAGATTTGACAAGTAGGCCGTAGGCGATTGAGAAGATAGCGGAGGCGATGGTATAGGATACAATTCTGACATCTTTCTTCTTTTCTTCTTTTCTATTTCTTATTTTTATAAATCAAATTTAAATTAAAAACTAAACAAAAAAGTAAATGCAATCGTGGATCAAAGAATGGGCAAAAAATAAAACGATGATTATTCAGCGCACTTCTTTTACAGCACAAACCTTGGATGATATACACGCATTTGTTGCAAAATCGGTCTCGCGAAATTTAAAACCAATTGTAAGTGAACGAACAACATCCGATGGATTTTATATGGGTTTGCACCGAGATGATTACCACCTTGATCATTATAAATTCAAGAACGGTATAAGAGACGACTCAGTCTGGTCAAAAATGTATGATACAGATAAACGACCAATGGTGACTGTTATATGGTACAGATCTACGCAAGGCATCGATTTTGTTGGAGGCAATTTAAGGTTTCACGATGGGTATACAGTAAGACCTGTAAAGGATAGTGCCATCTTGTTTGACTCTAACGATATACATGAAGTTACGCTTCAGACAAGAAAGGAAGGATTGCCAAATATACGAACTGTTGTGATTATAAAGTATTATGATTTATTTTTTTATTAATATAATAAATGACATCAAGATCAGCTAAAAGATCAACTAAAAGAACAGCTAAAAGATCAGCTAAAAGATCAGCTAAAAGATCAGCTAAAAGATCAGCTAAAAGATCAACTGACAAGCGTAAACTTAGTGGCTATGAAAAATTTGTAAACCAAGAAATGAAAAAAATGGAAAGTGATCCACACTATAAGAATTTAACAATGCAAGAAAAACTAAATTTACTCAAAAAGGTGTGGGAAGCTGTACGTTAAATTTGTTTACTTTTGCTAAAGTTTAAAATATGAAAAGAGCCTTACATATAATTTCAATATTATATGTATTTTAATTTCTAAACATTTTATAAAAACCATTTAAATAATTTTGCAATTTTGTAAAATAATTTAAATTATATTTAAAAAATTTATCCAATATTTTTCATTTTTTTCTGCCTTCCTTGTAGTTTAAAAATTTCTCAACACACTTTAAATGTGTGTGTTGAGAATAAAAACTTTTGATGAAATTTATTTTCAAAAAATGATAAAAATAGATTTCATGAAAATTAAATTTAAATTTTTATAAAGCATAAAAGGTTAAAATAAAAATTTTATGAAATTTTATGAAATTTGATAAAATTTTTTCATAAAATTTCATAAAATAAATTATTGATATTTTCAATAATTTTAAATAATTTGTTGAAAACTTTTACTGATTTTCAATAAATTATTGAAAATTTCAATAATTTAATTTAAAACAATATCATATATAAAATGAGCAATCTACAGTGTCAATATTGTCTCTTTAATTTTAAAAACGAAACAACTTTCAAAGGCCATTTAATAAGCAGTAAAAGATGTTTAAAATTGAGGGGTGTTAAAATTGAAACTAAATATGTATGTGTAGGTTGTAATAACATTTTCATGAATAAAGTAAATTTACACGTACACGAAGAATCTTGCAAAGAGTATATTCTTATAAAAACAAAAGAAAAATATGATGCAATAATATCAAATTTAAACGAAAAAATGGAAGAGATGTCATCACAAAATTCCGAATTAAAAATAAATTATGATAAACAACTTGAAAGTCAGCAACAACACTATTTAAAACAACTTGAAATCCAGCAACGGCAACACGATTCAAAGCTTATTGGCATACAAACTAATTTTGAGAAAACCATCCGAGACTTACAAACACAAAATGATAAACTTATTGATTCGCTTCGCCAGTTAGCCAGTCAAGCCATCGATAAGCCCAGCACGTCAACAACAAATAATGTGACCAACAATACTATAAAAAATCATTTTTCAGAAAAGTATTTTTTAGAGACGATTTCACTTGACGATGTAAAACGTAAATGTCAAAATTATCTAACTGAAGAAATTTTCTTACAGGGCCAACGTGGTATCGCTAAACTCTGTACAGATCATATCATCAAAACCAAAGACAATAAGGCCTTGATGATATGTACTGACGCCAGTCGTAAGAAATTTAAATATATGGATGAACAAGGCAATCTTAAAGAGGACCATGAGGCACGCGCGTTTACAGAAAAGGTGAGCAAACCCATTAAAGATGTAAGTAAAATTGTGTATGAAAACATATTATCAGATGTTAAATACGAAAAGGAGAATGTGGAGGAAACCGATTATTCTCGCAAAGCTGTCTTGAATGACAAGGAACTTTCAGCTATTGATTGTTTTGTTAAAATTACGTGTTTTGATCACCCAGATCATAACAATGATTACAAGAATGAACTGGCGATTTTGAACAAGTAATTAAAGATGGGAAAGACGGGAAACTCATCTTTTTTATTTGAGATAACATATACCCAATCATTGGTTGGACAATAATGACATTGACAGGTCTAACAATGATATAAGATGTCATTTCTACACAAACGGGTGTTAGCGCTGGTGCAATGTGTATATATGAGACGACAAAAGATGATATATAACGTGAGACTGGTGCACTAAATAAAAAGGTGATCATGTGCATCATAAAACTCATTTTTATTTAAAGAAAAATAGCTTTAAATAAAAACATGATATCGTGTAAAATAAATGCAACCGTTTTATGTCATTTTTATAATGAAGAGTATTTATTGCCGTTTTGGCTGAAACATCATCGTTCAATTTTTACACATGGCATTATGATAGATTATCATTCAACAGACAGGTCGGTTGAAATTATTAAGGAATTGTGCCCTACTTGGGAGATTCAAACAACAAAAAATGAAATGTTTGATGCACATCTTGTTGATAAAGAAGTGATGGAAATAGAAAACACGCTAATTGGTTTTAAAATTGCATTAAATAGAATTTATAATTTCAAAAACCGAGTTTAATTTAACGAATGACTTTACATGTATTGGAATGAAATCTTATACGGCACTGTCTGACTTGAAAACCCCAGAAAATGAAATTGAGTTTATTAATAACATTCAACGTATATGTTATAAACCTGATAGAGGTCATCGTGTTATCCATTCATATCAAAATGGCAACTATAATGTAGGAAGACATTCTTCCAATCATCCAACTACTTTATCAATGGATCTGTATATTTTATGGTGCGGGTTTTATCCTTGGAATGATGAAACGCTTAAAAGAAAATGTCAAATAAAATACAAGATTCCAGAGTCTGATAAAGTAAGAGGTTTGGGGTTTCAACATTTATGGAACAAAGAACAAATGGATCATGAATTAAAAAATAATGAATTAAATAGTATCAGTTTTGATAAAGATAATTTTATAGCAAATCAAGCAATAGATAAAGTTTTAAATAATTCAAAAAAAAATCTTTTAGAATCGTATACATTATCTTTCAAAGATGAAGATGATGAAGAATAAAATTGATAAATTAAACAAAAAATAATAAAAACAAAAAAGATGTCAGCTGAAGCCCGCCAATTGCTTCGTGACGCCGTCGTGACTTTATCCACTGAATGCCCATCTCTCATTGATGCAGGCTCAGCCAGATCATTACGCTTACTTTCTATTTGTGGAGGGCTGAATAACGAAACGTTTAAGATGTGCATGACAGATGAGTATTTAGAAAAGATACTTGAAAAGAACGGCGAAGAAATTACAATTTTTCGAAACACGTGCATCCATTTTCGCAAAGAACTGTTAAAATTAAATGTTGATACCATTGCATTTAATGAAGGAGGTATTAAATTTGTAGAACGCTCCGCCTAACTAACTTGTTTTTATTAATTTTAAAGGTTTAAATTTTAAAGGTTTAAAAAGCTTTAAAATTATCAGCGCTTTCTCTTATTTTGTGAAAAAGCGATTTTAGACATTGACAACTTGGTCAAATACACCTGTATTAACTTGGTGAGCGACACACATTACTAATTTGCCTTTGTATTTTTCTTTTAGTGTATCCACGACCGTATCAGATGTTTCGCTATCCAATGAGCTTATACATTCATCTAAAAGTAACATTTTATTTTGGACAAGTTCAGAAAAGGCAAGCGTAAACGCCAAATTGACACGATCGCGTTGACCACCTGATAAAAAATCAATATCTCCCTTGATAGTTTTATATGATACGTCAAAAAACAGTCCTAATTTGTCCTTTCCTGATTTTAGTTCTTTATTGGTGACTAATTCAACGCGAATATCTTCATCGGGGAAAAAGTCTTCGATATAAAGGCTAGCGTGTCTGTTTAAACTATCAATAAATTGATGGATAGAACGCGTCTCGGCATCTTTTACAAAATACAGTAATTTTTCACAGCATTTAAGTTCTTCCATCAAATATTCCTTGGCGTCTTTACTGCGCTGGATGGCACTTGACAATTCTGTAAATTTTTGATTGGCATCATCAACACGTTTCCATTCTTGCAATTGGTCAATGGAAGTAGTGTAAACATTAATTTTTTGTTCATACTCGTCAATTTTTTGTTTAGTGTCAACAATAGCATCACTAGGGTCTTCTATCAGTTCAAGTCCAGCCGTTTGAATGACAGCCACACGTTGTTGTAATTCATTGTATCGTTTGATGGATTGATTAATGGTTGCCAATTTTTCTAAAATTACAAATAGATCGTCACTTTCATCACTTTCATCACTTTCATCACTTTCATCTTTATCATCTTTAGATTCCACAAATGCGTCAACTTTTTGCGAAAGCGTTGTGTAGGCATTTAGGACAATTGTATACGCACGTTCTTCTTTTTTAAGAGTCGCAATGCGTTCCGCAAAATCCGTTTCTGTATTGTATACAGTATCTTTTAAAAGATCCTCAAGCGCGTCAAAATGGCTATTATATTCTGTTGTTGCACGCTCAAGAAGCGTCAAGTCTTTAAAAACGCGATCAAGTTGTTGTTGTTTACGCACCAGATCGCCATTTGACATTTTTTCGTCTTTGATGTCCTTATTGTCCCTAATAAATGTGTCAACTTTTATTAATGCACCATTATTCATTTTTAATGGCGCTTGACAAGACGGACATTCATAAACATGCTGTTGATCAAGTACGCGTTGAATATGGGTAATTTCGGTTTTTAATAATTCTGATGATTTTGTTAAAGCTTCTTCTTTATCTTCACCAATTTGAGACTCCAGTGAACAAATAGATTGATAATGTTTTAACATTTTTTCAAGTAAAAGGATATCTGCAAATGTTTCTGGGTGAAATGCTTCAAGTTTTATTTTTAATTGTGCTAATTCTTCACGTTGTTGAAGGTAAATTTTACGTTCTTCAATATACTTTGAATGATTTTCAATTTTCTTTTTTTTGTCTACTAATTCATCGCGTCGATCTGTAAGACTGTCGATATCATAAACGGCCAATTCGTCTTTCATTTCAACCAATTTGGTGAGACGCGAGGATTGTTCTGTGTACATTTTAAAATCTTTTTCAAGTCCAGAGCATTTGGTGATAAGTTTAACACGATTTTTTTTAGAGGTGTCAAGATTAGCACGTTGTGTTTCAATTGTATCTGTATAATTATCAACGGTAATATTTCGTTTTCCAATTTTGCACACATTTTCTTTGTATTGAAGCGTTTTTAAAAAAGACAACGATGTGGCGAGCGTGGCTTCTTCGGTAATAAGCTCTTTTTTACACGCATCCATTTTTGCTTTGATTTTATCTTTAATGTCGTCAATGGGTTCAGTGGAAAGCAACAAATGTCTTAAAAATGTCATTTTTGCTTCTGGGGACAAATAAACAAATGAATTGGAGTTGTCTTGGTCGATATAACTAATATGTTTAAAATCGCATCCAAAATAACTATTAATGATGTTTTGGGCCTGATCTTCTTCATAGACGCGCATGCCTTGTTTGACAGTAAAACGTGTTGGATTTTTTCCGCGTGTAATGACGAGATCTTGGATGGACAAAACAACTTCCATATTTGCTTTTTCTTTTCCAAACGTAACCACATTTTTAACGTTTCCAGTGATAACAAAGAGAATGGCGTTAAGAATGGTGCTTTTGCCTTTACCGGATATACCGGAAATAAGAATGATACCATTGTCTTGAAAAGTAAATGTTTTATTTTCCCAGCACCGAAAATTTTTCAATGAAAGAGTGACAACACCTGACATTTTTTAATTTTATTTTTAATTACTTTATTTATTTCGATTTTATAGATTTCTTTTCTTATTATCTATTTAAATATTTTTACATTCATAAAAAATGAATAGCCAAGATATTGTTACGGTTGATCATGAAAATACAAGATGTTGTCTGATGGCAGTTTCCAAAGACGTTTTTAATAGATATAATTACAATATCGATAAAATTTTTAAAAAAGATTACAGTCAAATACGTAAAATTTTAAAAAAAGATGGATGGTATTTTAATTACAAATCAAAAGAAAGTTCAAAAGATGAACGAAAAGAAGAAATTGATAGTATTAACGCTAAATTAAAAGAGTTTAATAATAGATATGGTAAAGAATATTATAAGGCAGCTGCAAGTATTTTAGAAAATAAAGCTGAAAACGTACAGGCTGAAAGTGAAAGTGTCGCTGCAAACGTAGAGTCTAAAGTGGATAAAGCCGCAAGCGTGTTAGAGTCGAAGGCTGCTGCAAGCGTATTGGAGACTAAAGTGGATAAAGCCGAAAGTGTATTAGAGACTAAAGCCACAAGCGTGTTAGAGTCTAAAGAAGTTAGGGCTGCAAGTGTAGTAGATGATAATTTACACAAAAGTAGAAATAGAGAAAAAGAATTAGAAGAATTATTACGCCAACGTGATGAAGAACTAATGGCATTAAAAACTAAAAGAGACTCAAAGACTAAAAAAACCAAGTATTCATCCCCATCATCCCCATCATCCCCATCATCCCCGTCATCTCGCTCCCCGTCATCCCAGTCATCTCGCTCTCAGTCAGAGGACGATTTTGACGATTTTATTCCTCCTAAAAAACAACAACAACAATATAAAAAAAATCAATATAAAACACGCAATGAAAGCAGTGTTATTAGCACCATTTCACCTCAAAAGAAAAATAATAAAAATAAAAAGATGGAAAGCATTGTTTCCCCGCCAAAGAGAAATAATAAATTAAAAATGAAAAAAGTATTGAGTGATTTTAACGAGGACGACGAAGATGAAGACGAAGACGACGATAGTCGTTCCCCTAGTCCTAAATACAAGACAAAAAATCCTAAAAAGCTAGAATTTTATAAATTGTTACAAAAAATATCAAATTCTGTAAAAACATATTCAGGAACAACAAATTCAGACTCGTCTGACTCAGAAACAGATTCTTCAAATCGTCATTCAAACTCGCGTTCGTATTTATCATCAGATTCTTCCTCTGATGGATACCCAAGCCCCAAACGAATTTTAAAACAACAACCACCTCCTAGAAGTAAAAAATAAAAACAAAAAATAAAAATAAGCAAATTATAATTTTTAATCAAAATTATAATCAATTTTTTGTAATATCTTTTTTTCTAATTGAGAAAGTTTTTGTGGATTTAACCAATTATATGTTTTTCCCAAAATATTAATGATAAAAGTATAAGGCTTTTCTGAAATCCAACAATCTGTATAAAATTTTATAGATAAAACATAGCATACAATAAGGTAATTAATGACACTTTTATTAGAAATATATTTTATTTTTGCTAAAACTTTTTTATAAAGTTTCTCTGTATATTCTCCAATTTCAATATATTCTTTATACAGTTCTAGATCTTTTTGATCTACAAAAAGTGTAGGGTTTACATCCTCACACGTTTTATAATAATTATCAACCTCTTTGATGAGATTAAACATTTTTTGCTTTTTTATTTTTATAAAAAATAATAGTTTTTAAAAACTGCTAACACTAACCGTGTTGTTGCACACACCTTGGTTTTTGTGAGTCATCTCGTAGGCAGTGTATTGGTAATCTGGTTTATCTGCCAAGTTTACGCCTGAACCAACGCCAGAAGCATCTCCATATATTTCCATAAATTTGTTCATTGTTGTAGTAGACTCGCTATCACCGCCAATAACTTGAAGAGCACCTTTCGATAATGATGTAGGATCGGCAGGGGTAGAGAACCATCCTTGGTGCGTATTAGGAGCACAAGGAAGATCACCACGAATCAAATCACGTGTGCCGCGTCCAGCAAAACGGCCAACTTTCAATGTAGTCGTCATTGGGCGATCAAACACCATCACTTCTTTGCCATCAAAAGGATCCATTAAAGCCCCATCTTGAGCCAAGTTGTCTTCCGGGTGCACAAAATTTTTTGACATGACTGGTGGTGGCAAAGGCGAGGCTGTATAAGCTGGACCCACGTAATCTGCGACCGGAGACATATAAGGAGTTTGCGGTTTTGTGCAAGTTTGGGGAGGAGTATAATTTTCACGAACAGATTTGTTGCATTGATAATCATCTGTCAAGCCCATATTACTCAATGAAGGAGGATTGTAACGAATCAGCGCAGGCAAGTTCATACTAGGAGATGGCTTGTTTACTGTTTGATTAAGGTGAGGAGTCGGTGTAACATACGGCATGTTTGTTAAATCATTCGCGCCCAAACCAGAGCCAACAACACGGTGGCCTGCTGAATAATTTTCAACGGTTTTAGGACGAGCAGGCGTCGATGCGCATGCAACGTTTGGAATCTGATCAACTGCCAAACTAGTTACGTTACCTTTCTTATCTTTTACAACTTTATCTAATTTACTATTACGAAAGGCAAAGCCAGAGTTAAAATCTTCTCGAATGGGCTTGTTTTCATCATTCATACTCATTGCTAAAGCAGCAATTCCAACTGTTCCAATAATAGCTAAAACAAAATCCTTCATTTTATAAAAAGGAAAAAAATATATTTTTTATAAAAATGATTTTTTGAAAAGTAAATCCGTTAAAAAAAAATGCATACGATTACAATCTTAAATAAAAATATTACGATCGAGCCAAAGCATCTTACAAAAGATATCAAAGAATATATATTCAGCGAATTAAAAAAAAAATACGAAAAAACATGCTCTGATACAGAGGGGCTTATTATTTCTATTGAAAATATCATTTCGATTGATAATATAATTAACAAGGACTCTATACACATAACTTTTAGCGTAGTGTTTAAGGCAGTTACTATAAAACCTGAAAAAGATATGAATATTTCATTTATACCAACATTGATATTGCCTAAAGGTATTTTTGGAAAGTTGTATGATAACATTAATTTTTTTATACCAGAAACATCTTTAAAACAGTCAGGATATGTGTTTGATACAGATACAAATTCTTTTAAAAAAGAGACTGAAAAGGATACATTTATAACATATAAAACAGAATTGACTACTGTTATTGAACAATTAAAATATGATACTGTAAAATATAATTGTATTGTTCGTCTAATTTAATCAGCCCAAATCATCGTTTTATGAAACTAGCTTAAAGATTTTTAATTATATTAAAATGTCATATACAGAAGAAACGATACTTTTAGAAAAATTTCAAAAAAATCTAGTTCGATTCTTTGACGAATTAATTGAGATGTTTCCAAATGAAAAAGACTTTATACTTATCCGAATTTTGGTAAAAGACCAAATTCCATCTACTCAAATCATGGGTTACTTTGAAATGATCATGATGAATAAAGAAATTGTTGCTTCAATTGAACGTCGTGATGATATGTTTATTTTATCAAATGTGTTATTTTCAAAGATTAGCAAATCGGATGTTTTTAAAAATTTATGGGAAAAACGTTTGGATAGTGATGATAAAGAAATGATATGGAGTTGGGTGGATTCATTCAAGACAATGACAACTCAGTATATGAAATTAAATAATCGCTTATAAAGCAAAAGCACTTAATAAATTAATAAATAAATTAATTTATTTTACAGGCATACACACAGGTTGACCTTTATCAAGCATGCGTTTGCATTTAATGTTTTTTTTACAGATGTCATCGTAGTAATACAGTGTCTCCAAAGTCGGTTTTAATTGTATATTTATTTTAACAACATATAGATGCATATCTGTATTGTAATTCATCCAGTATGGTATCATCTCTCCTCCAATCAATAAATTATATGGTACGTTTTTGTAAAAAATCTCTGTAAATAAAGGCTTTGCTTTTTTATACTCATCAATCCATTTATCTTTGAAAAGAGTTACCCAATAATATGGATTGGTTTCATTAAAATTTGTTGATCGCATTTCGTCCCCTGTTTTATACTCCAACATAAAATCTGTATCAAGCAATTTTATAATAGGATTGGATGGGTCCATTTCGCGAATAAAATCTTGTAATTGGACACGGTATTTTGGTGTATTGACAATGTCAACCAATTTACAGTTTACAATACTATAGCGTTGTTTCCATTCGTCATATGTCTGTAAAAATGCGCGATAACGATCTTCAAATGCTTCTTTTTTGTGAGTGTATTCTATGTAGCCCGGGTGTAGAAATGTAGTTGGCTTTGGTGGATTTGATACAGGAATCAAGTCAAACGTAATCGATATATTTTTTGCGTATTTTTTAGGCATACATTTGGTTTTACATTTTGCGATTGTTTTTTGAAACCATGTGTGTAGTTCGTCCATGTTGACATTTTTCATTGGAATACCTTTGATCATACCGTAATCATTTACACCAATATACAAGTCACCGTTTTCAATGCCTCCATTCCAGAAACTTGAAACATATCGTGGAATATATTGTTTTATATACATTTCTAAACTTGAACTTACAAGTTCTGTAAAATCAAACATGTTTGTTTCACAATACGTTTCAGTTTGGGTCGAATCAACGAAAAACCCCGATTTGAAAAAACTAAATTCTTTATATTCAGTAAAAAGCGTTTCAGGTCCAATAAATTCGTCGTATTCATATCGAGACATCTTTCGTCTGAATCAATATTATAGTAAAAATAATCATAATTTTTCAATTTTATTTTTACTTTTTAAGAATAACAAAAAGTATGACCACAATAAAGCACCCTATTGCTATATTTCTATAAAGTGTTGATTGATTATTGTAATCATTGGACAAGCTTAATTCATACAATTTTTCTTTTAGCATTTCAACATCTCTTGGATCAATTTGATTAGATAGCGAGGGCGAAGACGATGGCGAAGACGATGGCGAAGGCAAAGGCGAAGGCAAAGGTGTTGAAATAGGCATATGACCGTGACTAGGACCGTGACTAGGACCGTGACTAGGCTCATTTAACATTGACATAATAGGTTCGTTTGGTAAAAAAACAGGCGTTTTCTGTGGTTTATCAAGCTCTGTTAGACGAACGATTACATTTGGTTTAACAAGTTTTTTTTCATCGGTTGATGGTAACTTTTTAAATGCAATGTAATGATTAATATGCTCGTCGTCCTCGCTTTCATATGTTACGCGTCGCGAAAATCCACCTTTACATACTTCAAAATTGATATCGCCGTTATCCAAATCATTTTGGTTTACAATTGCGATATAAAAAGGCTCATCTGATGTAGGCGTTACAATGCATTCGGATCGAAAATTTATTTTTTTACCATTGATATCAACCAATTTCATGCTTTTTTCAACTTCGACTGTCGTTTTTAATTCCAACACCTTCCTGTCGTTCATAACTTTTTAGTTTATTTATTAGTTATCCAATTAAATATACAATTTAATAAAACATCCTTTATATATAAAACATGCCAATAAAACGTGATATTATCTATCCTATTTTTTTAAAAACAGTACAATATACAGAAGATAATTTTTGGAAAGATACCTTTGAAAATCTATCCTATGGAATCTGTCCAATTGGAGCGTACATTAGTAAAGGTTTTTTATGTTCAAGTGTAAAGGGCAAAGAATTTGTATTTAAATTTATTGATAAAGATCCTCAACTTATCTACACTGAAGTATTCAGACTTTTAAAAGAAAAATTAAACATTATGAGCAAAAACGAGAGAGGTATACTGTTAAAAGAATTTGAGGAAGTTGAACAATCTATTAAAAAACTACGTACCTGTACTTGGAATGAAATCAAAAAGAAGGGAACACGAGACATCTTGTTTCAAAATTATCTAATTCATATGAAGAAAAAATATGAATTAAAAATGACCCAAATCAAAAAACTATACAGTATTATTAATTTATGCCTAACACTTAAATCCATTTCCAACTCGGATATTGACTACTCGGATGGCGAAATTAAAAGCATTGCTGGCATTACTTTTTCAAAAGAAAAATATAAAGTGGATATTGATATTTATAAAAATATTGATGCCTAAGCGGGGTCTAAAATACAGGCAAAAGTAATCTGTCTATAATATGAATCACTCCGTTCTGTAACTTTATATCTGCCTCAACAAGGCGCGACATATTGTTAATTGTAATGTCTCCATAATTGTTAAGAAACATCAGTTCAGTTTGTTGATTTTTGGTAAACAATTTGGTCAATCGTTGGCTTTCAAGTGTTTTTTTGTGAATTTTTTTATTAAGCAAGTGTGCTCCAATAATATGGATGGCTTGATGCTTATCCATATTGATGAAAAAACTGTCGTCATTACCAAACTGTGCACGCAAATTTGTGTCATTTACTAAAAACAACGTTTGATCAAATTGTTCGTGTCCCATCTTTAATTCCATGTCAGCAAGTTTAATCATCCATCCAAATAATTGGTATTCATTTGAACGGGAATGGATAAACCCCGAAATCGTGTTTAAAGGGATACGACAGACTTCTTTTTTGGGAACAGGATCAGCCTGTATAATATTTTGGTATTGCCAGTAGCCGTGATAAGAAACCATCTTTCTTTTTTATTAGAAACATTTTAATTCTAAATTGAATTAAAATTAAAATTAAAATTAAAATAAATGAAAGATGACAATAAAGAAGATAAAGAAGATAAAGAAGATAAACGTATAAATTGTAAAAAAGCGGTGAATAATTTGAACTAATAAATACGACTAAATTAAAATCGAAATTAAAAATGAATTAAAGAACAATTACAGAAAGTAAGAACGACCGATTACATAAAATGTCAATACGAATCGGCTTGGCTCCACTTCTGCGGAGTTGTGATAAAACAGATATGAAATTTAAACTGTCTGCTGGCATTATTGTTGGAAAGCATCTTGTCCCAGACTCTATCTCGTGTAATTCCACGCGCACGCTTATCCATGGTGAACTTTTTCATAGCAAGCATGCCGAACACGGTGCAGTCTTGTATCTTAAAAATAAAAAGCTTCGTAAAAATACAAAGTTAATCGTAGTCCGAATAGATTCGGATGGAAATTTGGTAAATTCAACTCCTTGTGAAAGTTGTATACGGCGCATAAAACAGGCAGGTATTAAAAAAGTTATTTATGTAAATGAATCTCAAAAATTGGTCGAGTCGCGTGTCGAAAATATAAAATGTATTCCGTCAACAAAAAAATCAGTACTTGATTGGTTTAAAAAAGTTAAATTTCAATAGACAATCAAGTTAAACAAACAATTACATATAATTTAAAATTATATGTAATTAATATAGCCTTATTTACAGTATGTTTCATCCAAAATAATCGGAGAATTTAGTTCACTTTTATCGGTTTCTATAACAACTATATCATCAAGTATACTTGTTGTATAAATGTCGATTTTTTCATTACTTTTATCATCACTTTTATCATCACTTTTATCATTACTTTTTTCATCACTTTTCTCATTACTTTCCTCATTACTTTCCTTATTAATTTCCTCATTGTTTTCATCACTTTCCTTATTAAAACAACGCAAACAATCCATATCTTGTTTTTTTTCAACTCTTTAAACTACTGTTTACATCATTTATTTTTATTAATGTTCTTCTTTTTTATATACATTTAATACAGTTGCCGATGGCTCACTTCCTACTTGGCTCCATTTTGGTAACCATAAAGGAATCTCTGGTTTATAAGACTTGTATACATTCATAAATACTGTTTTGTAATAATTACTTTCACGCGTGCCTCCAAAATTGTCAACAACATGTTGTGTCTCAACATATTCGTGAATCCACTTGTACCACGGCTTATCCGAGCTACTTACTGCGTCTGAAAACGCCGCCTTGCGTCGCCATAACACCTCCTCTGGTAAATACCCTTCAAATGCGGTTCGCAACAGATGTTTTTCAAACGATACGCCATCGTGCATCTTTGGTTTTTTCAACGTCCCCGATGTTTGTAGTGCAACAGCGACCAACGCGCTATCCAAGAACGGTTCGCGAAATTCCAAACTATTCCCCGCCGTGCACCGATCAGCGCGCAAAACATCGTATTTGTATAAATTTTTCACCAACCGAATGCTATCAAAAAACAAATCGTCATCGCTTGGTGCATTGTGTGAATATAAATAACCACAAAACAATTCATCGCTTCCTTCGCCTGAAAAAATAACTTTTTCTGTAAAGTTGTCATTAATCCATTTGCATAACATGTACATTGGTGTGCTAGCACGCACGGTTGTTGTATCATAACTACCCAATTTTTTAATTACTGTAGGAATATACGACAGTGCATCTTTATATTCAATAACCAATTCGTGATGATCAGTGCCAAGATAATTGGCCACTTTTCGTGCATACACCAAATCAGTTGAGTCAGGAAAACCAACCGAGAATGTCTTTAAAGTGCGCCCTGAATCTTTTAATTCACGCGTCAAGATTGATGCAATCAGAGATGAGTCCAAGCCACCACTTAAAAGACAACCAATAGGCCGATCGCTACAAAGACGTTTGTGAACGGCTTCGACAAGAGTCTCTCGCACAAGGGTTAATGTCGTCTCTTCGTCCTTGTAGCGAATGGATACAGGTAACGTATCGTATTCATATCCACATATATTTTGTGTCGTTTTATTGAATTCAATATAAGTGGACGGAAGAACCTCGACAATAGGTTCAAAATCGGTAGAATCTTCATACACATCAACGCCGATAGCTTCACTAGAAACAGTTAGCGTATGAAGAATATCCTCTCTGCCACGTCTGTAAAAAAGAGGTTTAACGCCGATACGATCGCGCGCCATGTAGATAGACTCGGGTGTAACGTATACAATAGCAAAAACGCCATCAAGACGACGCAATGTCTCTGTAAATCCGTATTTATGCACAAGATGTAAAATAATTTCGCAATCGCTTTTACTAACCAATGGAAATTGCTCCTGTTCTTGCAACTTTTCATAATTGTAAATTTCGCCATTGCACATTAAAAAATCACCATCCAGCTCAAATGGTTGATCGCCTTTCGACGACAAATCGTTGATGGCCAGTCGATGAAATCCGGCAAGACAGTTGCCAAATAAAGAGAAGCTGTGTTGGTCAGGGCCACGGTGTTCGATGGATGAACATTGAAGTAAAAGTCGTTTAAATACTTCTTTGCGGATGATTCCGTCTTTTGTAAAATGTAAAAAAATCCCGCACATATGTCTTTATATTTTAAACATTGTTTTAAGTGGTTTTATTTATTTTTTTTAATAAATAAATGAGTCAAAGTATTCAAATAACTGATTCTACAGAATCAAGACTACTTGATCACCACTTTTTTTCGTCAGGAGTCAGGCTTGGTCATATTATTTCATATCAATTAATTGATACACTTTTTTATACCAATTCTGTGTGCCACACACAATTTTCATGATATCTTGTACATCTGGTAAAAATATCACTAGTTTAACAAGAATGCTCAGGTCCAATGTAGGAAACGCTTTTTTAAATTGAAAACATCTCAATTTTCTGAGCATTTTATGCATTGTATATTTTTCAAGGTGTCGAAAAAGCGGATTTTTGTCAAGCGTTGTGCACCATACCATTTTATCGCGAAAATTAGAGATGGTATCAACAATTGGTTGGTGAGAATCCTTGTAATCAATTAATATATGTTTACCACTGTATTTTATAAGCGAAGGGGCGATAACACTTTCAGTAATAGGTTTGATACGCAATGTTCGCCCACGATCAGATGTCGTGATGGCCGTGATATTTTTTTCATCGTCATGCAACTCAATCGTCCCAAATACACATAAAATAAGCTTGTTGTATTTTAAATGAGACAATAAAGGATAACTTGTGATTGGTAAGAAAATTTCAACTGTGTTTTCAAATGATGTTTTATTTTCAAGTTTGATTGTCTTGTAATGACCCGCAATAATTTCAAGAAATGATTGAATACTTTCTAACCGATCTGTAATACATAAAAAGTAAGGGTATAGCTGTAATGGATTTTCAACCGTTTTCGCATCATCAATCGAAGAAACATGGACGCCGTTTTGATGTTCGCCAAGTCCAATCGATATATGCGTCTGGGCAGGACAACTGACCGGCTTTTGTGGAAAAAACGAAAAAGTGTAATGAAGAGGGTTGACAAATGGGTCGACTACTTTTTTGTGGGTTTCTGCGTTTTTATCATCTTTATCTTCACACACCTCAAAAAAAAGTGTTTGTGAATCGGGTTCATCTTTTTTTAAAAGCGTGATGGAGGGAAACATGTCTTTTAAAAATGCAAATCTATCGGGCGCGTTTGTTGCGATTGTGACAGCAGATGACGCAACGTTATCTACCTTTATACCATTTACGGCATTAAAAAGATATGGAATCAATTCACAGTTTCGCCCAACATTTTGTAAAGCCCTTAGAATGATTTGACGAGGCGTTCGTTCTATCATATTTATATTTATTTTATATTTAATATTTAATAAGATTATTAAATCGTATTAAATCAACAATGCTTTTTAAATTATTTCTAATTGTTTTTTTAGCTCTTTCAACTCGTCTTCTTCATCTTCTTTCTCTTTCTCTTTCTCTTTTTTATCTTTCTCATTTTTCTCTTGTTTATCAACCGGCACATTTGGTAAAATAATTGGCACATGTACAGGCTTTGCTAGCTGGCCAAGTTCTTCTAACTCTTTTAGTTCATCGTCAACATCGATATTCACCAAAGGTCGTGATAAGACCGCTGCAATTTCTTGTTGGTCATCAACAGCGTCCTGTAGTTCGTCCATGACGCGTTCAACATCATCGGCCTTGATACCCGTTTCTTTCAAAACGGAATTGACTTTGGCAAACGATTCAACTGCCGATTTTTGGAATTGCGTGTTTTCCAAATTTAGTTTTTGGACTTCAAGATTGAACATGGCGTCGTCGATCGTTTTAATTTGATTTTCGTACATTTTGCGTTTTTTCAAGCACGCCGAAGCGGCTTCTTTCTTTCCAAGACGCACAAATTCACGTGCTTCGGCGGTGAGAGCATCGATTTGCTTTTCAAGGTGCGCCTTGCGTTTTTCTTGGGTTTTTATAGTTTCGGAGATGGTGTGGATGGCGTCGACGATTTTTGAGACCTTTTCGGTCTCAACTTGCTTTTTTGACGTCCCGAAAAAATTGAAAAAACTCATCATTTAGTGTTACTATTTTAAAGATATTTAAGAAAAATAAAAATCAATTTTATAATAAATGGTGGAAAATATTGATAGTGAATTCAAAGAAAAGCTTAAAGAATTGTTGCACAGTTACAAGGAAAATATTGATAGTGAATTCAAAGAAAAGCTTAAAGAATTGTTGCACAGTTACAAGGAAAATATTGATAGTGAATTCAAAGAAAAGCTTAAAGAATTGTTGCACAGTTACAAGGAAATTAATGAAAATGAGACTGAACAAATTTTAGGAAAAATAAAAAAAATTAGTTCAGAATACACAAAAGATAGAGATTTTTTAAAGTATCAAACAAAGCTTAATATTATAAAAAATTATCTAGAATTAGAATTACTAATCCAAAACCTCCCTAAATTCAAAAAATCAAAAAAGAGATCCAAATTGCTTCGTAAAACCTCTCGTAAAACCTCTCGTAAATCGCCCACTAAACCTCGTCGCAAATCAAACCAAAAGTTGTAAAGCAAATTAAATTTAGTTTTAGTTTTTAATTTATTCTGCACAAATAAATTAAATGGCATACACAACCGGATCGACGTTTTCTTTACAAACTGGGTATAATTTGCCGTCTTTATTTTATCCCACAAGCGGTTTAACATCTGGAACTAGGTCAAGTGGGATTGTCGCTCCAACGGATCCATATACATCAAATGCAACTAGCTCATTTTTTACAGACATCTCAAACAAAACAAACGGGACGTTATCAGTAGAGCAACTTGCTTATATCGTAGAAAATGACCCTACTCTCCTAACAAGTATATCAGCAAATGTACCTATAGTGTATACACAATCTACGGACACAATAGGGAAAATGATTGTTAGTAAAATCATTAAAAATACCACTAAAGTTTACGGTGTTCCAGGAGCATCATGGTTTGACGTTGACGACTACTTAGCAGATGCTTCTGCGTCTCTTGAATACGTTCACGCATCAAACGAATCTGCAGCCGTTTATATGGCATCATATTTTGCTGAAATGAAAAACTCTGTTGGAGTGACATTTTGCACAAGTGGTCCTGGAACAACGATGGCGACCACGGCCGTCAATTCCATTTACAATGAAACAAAATCGTGTGTCTGCTTTTTTGGAATGTCAGGTAGTAATTTTCAGTCTGGTGATATGGCCATCATGGAAGCCATTACACAAAAATGTATATACATTTATAAAGATACACTAAATCCAGACCAGTTGGTAGACGAAGCATTTCGTATCGCAAAACAAGGATTTAAATTTCAAAATGCTGGGCCAGTCGCCGTATTTGTCCATCAAACAGCGTGGCGATTAAAATATTATACAACAGATGCTAAAATATCATTTAATGTTCCTGTAAACCCTGTTGATAATTTTTTAAATACAATTTTTTCGAATATAAACCAAGACTCCAAAATTATCATACGAGTAGGTGAACGCGTTGATAAAAATAATATTACAAGGCTGGCATCATTGACAAACACATATAAAAATATATATGTTCATTTGATTACAAACTCTAAAATGTATATCAATGATATTGACACATTCTCAAATGTTGCCATAGAAGGACCTATAACAAATAAAATTGTTAATCAAAATTATGAAACTGCAACACTTGTTATACAGATTGGAACTGGTATTGAATATACAAAAACAACATTTGCAGATGTAAAACTTCTTATGAAAACTACTAATTCTCAAATTTTTTACGCACTGGATCAAGAATTGGTGTATTTTCCTGCAAGTTCAACAAAAAATAATACATTAATGACAGATGTGTCACTATTTTCAGGAAAATTTGTAGATATGTTGTATACAATAAACCAGTCTTTTTTTAATACTAATACTATTTGGTTGGATACAAAATATCAACAAAACGTATACATAACTAATTTAATAGAATTATATAAAAGTCAGTTGCCAACCCCTCCTCAATCCCCTTATTTAACAACTATTTCTATATTGGCAAATATATTGGATGTCATCTATAGTTTGCAACAAGATCCACCCAAAAAAATGATAAGGGATAATAATTTATATTCATTTGATGTTGGACTTGCCTCTTTTTTAGGAGATTCAATAATGTATCATTCAAAGATAAATCATATTTTAAATTTTAATGAATTTGGTCCTATTGGGTGCAGTCTTGCGTGTATTGCAGGAAGAATTGATTCTGGATTTTACACAGGAGACATCGTATGTTTTATAGGAGATGGAGGCTTTTTAAATGTGCCAGGAGACATGATTGATTTGAGACGTGCATTAATGAGTAAATCTAAAAGATGTTTGTTTGTTTTACTTAATGATAAGCATTATAGCGCTGTATCTTCAGTTGAAGACCAAGATTTAAATAGGGTTACACTAATAACATCTACAGCAACAATGCAAGTTGGTGATGACTATCTTTACAATTTAACGTGCGCTTTTATGGGAGCCGACAATGTTAAACAATCAATAAATTATACAAATATTACGTCAGGATCAAATTTATTAAATCTAAGAGATTTTGTAACCAAATGGTATAGGAAAGATCCTAATTATAATTTGCCTGGGTTTTATTTTATTAATTACAAGACGGATGGATTACCTAAAACTGAAATACCCATCTAAATAAAAATTAAAAAATAAAAAATAAAATTAACCAATAAACAAACTTAAAAAACTAAATTTTTAATTGCTACTTAAAAACAACCACAAGTATAAAAACAAGATGTCCGCTAAAACCGCTTCTACCAAAACTGCTTCTACCACCAAATCAACTGCTTCCGCCGTCGAGAAGAAGGTCGCCGATGCTCCCAAGACCGAGAAGAAGGTCGCCGATGCTCCTAAGACCGAGAAGAAGGTCGTTGTGAAGAAGCCTGATGCCAACGCCAAGCCCGCCAAGAAGGCCAAGACTGAGAAGAAGGAGTCGTCAGCTACCGATTCGGCTGTCGCCAGTGCCTTGGCTGCTAGCTCGTCGGATGGAGAGAAGGTGCGTCGTGTTGTGAATAACGAGGAGATTGAAAAGTCGTTTGACGAGTTGTACAACTCCCTCGAGTCTGAATTAAAGTCCCTTCGTGAAGACAAGAACCACTCGGTTGGCATTCGTTGTCTTCGCGCTCTTGCTCGCCAAGTCAAAAACTTGAAGGCCGATTGCTTCCGCCTCCTCTCGCGCAAGGTTCGCAAGCCCTCGGCTCGCAACGGCAATTCTGGATTTATGAAGTCGGTTAAGATTTCCGCTGATATGGCCAAGTTTTGCAACTTTAAGGCCGACCAATTGGTGTCTCGCGTCGATGTCACCAAGGCTATTTGCAACTATGTGAAGGAGAAGAACCTCCAAAACCCTGCTGATCGTCGCCAATTTACTCCGGATGAAAAGTTGGCAACTTTGTTGGGTGTCAAGGATGTTATCACCTACTACACGCTTCAAAAGCACATTCAAAAGCATTTCCCCAAGGCTTAAATACCGCTTTTTTAAAAAAAGCGGTACCAAAAAGGTTATACTCGTATAAATAAAGATATATAAAATTTTATTTAAAAATCTTAAATAAAATGAGTGAAGTTGTGTCTTTATCTGGCACAGTAATAGAACCAGATGATTTATTTTCTGATAAAATTAATAAAACTATATTACATTATGATACAATTAATGGCAACCCAATAAATAATGTTATACGATATGACTTTAGTAGGATATTTTTGTCTGGCAAACCAATAATCATGAAAAAAATATCAGACTCTTCTTTGAGCGTTGATTATTTTGTTAGATTTAATGTTATTAATGAACAAACTCACAAATTAACTGTTGAAGGTACTTTTAATCCTTCTATTGACATCGGTTCACGTGTAATAATAGAATTAGTAGATAATAAAGATGAGGATGAAGATGATTTGCCTGATCCATTTGAAAATGTTGATAGTGATTACGATGATAGTGATAGTGATAGTGATGAGAGAGATTTAAATCCTGTTGGATTTCATCCATTATTCAAGAAAAAGAGTGAAAAAGTTGCCAAAAGTAATAAAAAAGTGACTAAAAAACGATCTACATCTAAACGTGGAAACCCCAAACGATCTAAAACTAAACGTGGAAACCCCAAACGATCTAAATCTAAAACTAAAAAACGATCTAAATCTAAAACTAAAAAACGATCTAAATCTAAAAAAGTATCTAAATACTAAACAGTTTAATTTTTTTAAAGCTTGTTAAACTTTAAAAAATACATAAGCAAAGTATCAATCATCCACAAAACTCAACTCGGATTCACCCAAATTTTTGCGCAATTTGTTGACATTGAAACGCAAGCCGTGTGTCTTTAAAAAATCCTCAACTTTCCCAAAATCGGGAATACCACAATACGGTACATAAAAATCTACCTCCGACGGTATCGCAAACATCTCACGTACGCGTACATGGTTTAAAATTGCCTTATCCTCCTCCTTTATGTCTGTAATGGCTTCAATCGAGCCATATTTTTTTAAAAATGCAATACTTTTCTCCGGCCCCACCTTTGGCACATTGGTATTGTAATCACATCCCATCATGATACACAAATCGACAAACGTTGCCTTTGTCATCTTCAATGTATCGAGTATACTCTCTGACCGAATGACTGTGACTGTATCTGTAAACGTATCAATTTTAGTTAAAAAAATCGGTGCGCCATAGGCAAGAACATCCGTGTCCTCTGACAATACCGCGTCCACTTTTCCGTGGATACACAAATAGGACGAGTAAGCTTCGGCTTCAGAAGGTGCAATGACGTAAGGGATTTGAAGGTGGTCAAACAAGTCACGCGAAATCTGTAAATCGTCTTCAGTAATGGAAATAATCATACTCCGCATTGACTCAATCTTCCGTTTAATAAGTTTGGTATCCACGTATTGGCGACGACGCGCCGTTACCAATTCTGGATTGTCGCGTTGTAACAACGACACCACGCCTTCCTTTTTACAAATCTCAATCATTTTTTCAGATGGCTCGCCACCATTTTCATATACCTCTAAATCGTGTTCTAGTTCTGCGACACGATCGCCTTGTTTGGCACGCACTTCACGTCGTCGTTCTTGTTCTTCTTGTTTTTCAACGGGCGCTTTGTTGTCATACACAAAAATACAGTGAATGTTCCATTTGCGAAGACAACTAATAAGGTAAACAAACGATTCCATCCATCGATCACCAGCCACGGCCTTGTATTTGTAAAGATACAAGGAAATGTCAATGGCCACACGCATGTAAGCAAATTCGGACAGATGCTTTTTTTCATAGCAATCAGGGGCGTATTTTTGCAACAGTTTATGAAGATGTTTGATGCCCATATTTAAATCTTGTTTAATCTTCTTTAATTACAGTTTAAAATTATAATTTTAATTCAATTTTAAATGTATGTCTTAATATAAGGAGAAATATGAATACAAATATAAGTAATATTGCTGTATTTATTGACGGGGATAATATTTCAGCTTCCCATTATCAAAAAATCATTGATGAATTAAAGCAGACTGGGCGAATTCTTACCCAACGACTTTACGCCGATTTTAGTAGATCAACAAGCAATGCATGGTGCGAGTATATTATGAATTACGGCATTGATGCCATCCAGACGTTTCGTATTGCCAAAAAAGAAAGCACAGATAACTGTCTTATTGTCGATTGTATGCGAACGCTCTACCATCATCAGATGATTGAAATGTTTGTCATTGTAAGCAGTGATAGCGATTTTTCAAGCCTTGCATCCGAAATACGAATGAGGGGAAAGTTTTGCGTCGGTGTTGGGTATCAACATACGCCAATGAAACTTCGTAATAATTGTGATCGTTTTATTGTCATTGAAACGCTTCTTGTCAATAAAAAGAAGGTTGAAAAAGTTGATAAGCTTGAAAAGCTTGATAAATCCAAGAAAAAATCTGATAAACCGTCTGAAGAAAAATGCGCGGATATCGATCTTTATTTTAGTAATCATCCAAAGTTTATTGTCTTGAAAACATTCAAAGAACTTTACCCACACTACTATACAGACGAACAAAATATAATTATAAAAGATGATATTGTGTATTGGTTACGACTCGATCACTTTAAAGACAATATTCGCGATATTATTTTCAAGGTCATCGAAGACTCAGATCGCAATGAAATACATATGAGTTGGTTAAAAGATAAATTATTGACAATCGATAGCAGTTTTGATCAGCGTGCGTGGGGCTTTACAAAAATGACAGATTTTGCGTCGATGATTATCTATAATACATGTTTTATCATTACAAAAGATAAAAACGGCGAATATGTGATTAAAATGTCATAAATTAAAGGTTTTTTAATTTTATTTTTTAAATTTAATTTTAATTTAAAAAATAAAATTAAAATGACATCAAGTGATCCTTCCTACCTATTCAAGAATAGATCATTTGATGAACGCAAAGCGGATTCCGACCGTATTCGCAAAAAATATCCCGACCGTGTCCCCATTATATTATCACGTTATTCACGCACAGATGTGCTTGTTGATAAGTATAAATACCTTTCACCATGCGATGTCACCGTAATGTCGCTTCTGTATCACATTCGCAAAAGTATCAAATTACGCCCAGAACAAGCAATCTATTTAATGATAAACGAAGAAATGTGTAATACGACATTAACAATGGATTCAATTTACGAAACAAAAAAAGATAAAGATGGATTTTTATATATTACGTATAGCAATGAAAATACTTTTGGATCAAATTAAAAAATATTTTATTTTTAATTTTATTTTATATAAAATGTCATCAAAGTTACAATATGATCACACTGGAATTGGTCGCTCGGTAAACTCCACAAGCTATGTAATGTTAGAAAACTATTGCGGGCCAGCGCCTGTGCCTCTTGGCGTCAAGAATGTTGCCCCTAATTACATGCCTTACGGCGCAGACCCAATGTTCCAAAATATTCCCGTCTTTATGGGCACAAATTATAACGAAGCACCCTACGTAAATCCAAGAATGTTTTGCGGAAGTTGCGGCGGATCATATTGCAATGCATTGGCCGGCTACCACGTGCCTGTAGACGCTAAAACAGGCAATCCCATCCCCGAAGCAACTTACAATCCTCAAGGCGGTCGTAACCCTGGTGGTTATGAATCTGTTGTATATGTATCTAGAGCACCCAACGCGTCTGTCAATCAGACGTGCGCTCCTACTGGAAACTGCACGACAAGTCAGTTGATGCCAAGAAAATAAATGTTAAATTCACAAACATAAAATTACATATAATTTAAAATTATATGTATACCAATTCTCTTTTACGAAAAAGCGGTTTAAATGTAAAAAATTTAAACTAAATGTCCAATCGAAAGAAAAGGAGAAACGAGTTAGATCCATTGAGTCCAAATACAGAAGATTCGACTGGTCCATGTAGCCCAGTTTTTATTTCATTACCAAGTCCGGCTATCAAACCCTTGGAAGGCGATAAGGACAAGTGTAAAGAAAAAGAAGAAAAAGATTTTGAGAAAGAAATTGAAAAAGAATTATCTGACGCATACACTGAAAAAGATGTAGAATATATCAAAAAACTTAAACGTAAATCACCGTTGTTGTATCGTAAATTTATAGAATCAAAATCTGTCAGTTTAAAACGTTCCATTCGGCTAGAAGACATCATTACAATGGATGCATCTACAGAAAAGAAGGCAACCGTCCTTGAAAAATACGAATCACTTAATCAAATGATACCCTATACACAAGATTACATTGAAACACGAAACCAGCTTCGAAACATGTATAATCGTTTTACACACAAACAACTTGTTTCCGAAGACCCAGATGTGGAATTGTTTAAAAAACGCGTCTGTGAACTTATTACATCGCGTGATCATATCAAACTTATTGAAGAAAAAATTGACGAATATCAAGAATCCGAGCGTAGCGATGAAAAAAGCAAGCTAAAACGTTGGTTAGGACTTGTCACCTCTCTTCCTTTTGATAGAATGACGATTTCATATGACGACATCATCCATAAACTATCAGAAACCAAACAGTATCTTGACAAATCGCTTTTTGGTATGAAAAATGTCAAGGAACGACTCCTTATTTTTCTAAACAAAAAGCTTCGCGCTTCCTCTGGCTCACGTGGCTGCAATTTGGCGTTGCTTGGCAAGCCCGGTGTCGGTAAATGCTTGCATCCCGATACACTAGTGCGTATGGGCGATCTAAGTCTTCGTCGTGCCAAAGATGTGTGTACAGGCGATTTTCTGATGGGAGATGACTCAACCACACGATTTGTTACTTCTACCATAAAAGGCACCGATGACATGTATGAAATATTTCAAGAATATGGAAGGACGTATACTGTAAATAAAAGACATATCTTGACGCTTTCTCGACGTGATACAGAAGAAATTGTGGATCTCCCCATCACATCCGTTATTGGCAACGAACATCTATACACACCTGTAAGTGGATATTACAAGGGAAGTATCGTTGCCACCAAAGATGCTGTATCGTATGCCATTTTATATTCTGGTCAAGATGAAATGGCACCAAGTTATCCCGACCATTTTCCTCTATTACCTCCTCATTACTTGGAATGGTCATTAACTACCAAAATGATTTTTTTCAAAACACTCACAAAAAATGAAACAGAAATGACTGTTTACATTGACCCCATCTACCAAATTAATAAAATTGTTGACTTATTACAAAGCGCTTTTATTCGATGCAAATGCGACGGTCAATATATCGTATTTAAACCAGCTGACCATAAAGAAGTGTTTCGTATTACGCCAGTGGGCCTTGGACAATATTGTGGTTTTACCATTACAGGCAATCGACGTTTCTTGCTTGCCGATTGGACGGTGACACATAATACAGCTATTGCCAAAGCATTATCAAAGTGTCTTGAATTGCCATTTTCGCAAGTAAGTTTTGGGGGTGTAACAACCCCAGAGTTTTTGTTAGGACATGATTATACTTATATAGGAAGTCGTCCCGGAGAAATAACGCGTTGTTTATCACGTATGGGCACAAAAAATGGAATCATGTTTTTTGACGAGTTTGACAAGGCATCAGATCGAAAAGAAATCATGTCGACATTGCTTCATGTTACAGACTTTTCACAAAACAATGAATTTCGTGATAATTATTTCCCGGAATTTGCCCAAGATTTAAGCAAAATTTGGTTTATTTACAGCATGAACGAATTGCCAAAAGATCCAGCAATGTTAGACCGTCTGGAAATTATAAAGGTGGATGGATACACGTTTCAAGATAAAAAGTCGATTGCAAAAGATTACATTTTTCCAAAATATACGGCTGAATTAAAGCTATACGATGCATTTTTAATTGATGAAAAGGCATTAAATTATTTGGTTAACATGGACAAGTCAGAAGGTGTGCGAGAGTTGGAAAGAATGATCAATCTATTGATGGAAAAAGTGTATTTTTTTATGTATAATAACAAGATACATTATGACTATGATTGGTTTGTAAAAATGAAAGACTCGTTCAAAGATGGCAAAGTAATGATTGATGAAGACTTGCTCAAAATTATTGTAAGTAAACGAGAAAATGATACGTTTTCAATGTTTAATATGTATACATAACCCTTTTTTCACATAATGTTATTAATTTATATTTATATTAAATATAAATGTCGTCATACACGCCTTTAAAACCGACCACAAACACAAAACTTAGCACATCTGTTTTAACTGATAACGATAGAATATTAGCAATTTTAATGCAAAAATATACAGAAGGTAAATATAAAGGTCAGTATAAGTATCCAGAATTGATAAAGTTTATGACACTTGTAGCACAAAATGCAAAGGAAATAAATAGCATTATTGATGATAATATTAAAATAATTGATAAATTTATTTCTGAAATAAAAAAGAAATCATTTCAAGATACTTATTTTAAAGAAGGATGGAAAGAATGGATAGATAATATACAAAAAGATATTGTTTTAGATGATTTTTTTAAGGAAATAATAAAAGTTAGAGAAATTCTTGGTGAAAGAAGATTACTTGAACTTCAAGATGATTCTTTGGAAATAAAACCAATAAAAGACGTTACAAAAAAAACGAAAAAAGAATGGAAATTCACAGCATCATTTCCAGCTTTAATAAGTTTTATAAGTTATATTTTGGATTTTGATACGATTATTAAAATAATTACTCTTGATTTTAAAAATTATAAAGGTGATAATTTACAATTAGATATTTTTAAAGTTGTTTCTATTCTAACTGTTATGTATTTTGTTTTACGTAATACGAATCAATACAAAGCAATTTTACCGTTTAATATACCGATTGAATCAGTTGAAGTCGAAACCTTACAATTTAAAAAATCAAAAAAACGATCAAAAAAACGATCAAAAAAACGATCAAAAAAACAATCAAAAAAACGATCAAAATCTCGTTCAAAAAAATGCGCAATTTTAATCTAAAAAAATAAATAATAATTAACAATGTTTAGTTTTGCATTTCGACACATAAAGAAAACTTATAAATATCTTCGAAACTTTTCATCTTTTTCAATTCAAGACTCTTTTCTTCTTCATTCTCAATTACAAGGTGATGAACAAGCCATCCAAGATACCGCACGTGCTTATGCAACTAATTTTTTACAGCCTAGAGTTCTTTCCTCCTATCGAAATGAAAGCTTTGATCGAAATATTATGAAAGAAATGGGAAGCGTTGGTCTTCTTGGCGCAACCTTATTCGGTACATCCAACGTATCCTATGGACTCATTGCTCGTGAAATTGAACGAGTCGATAGCGGTTACCGCAGTGCCATGAGTGTCCAATCCTCTTTGGTTATGTATCCTATCCATACCTTTGGCACTGACTATCAACGAGAAAAGTATCTACCTCGTTTGGCATCCGGTGAAGATATTGGATGTTTTGGGTTAACTGAACCTGATCACGGATCAGATCCTAGTGGAATGAAAACAAGAGCACATTGGAATGGCACACATTATGTCTTGAATGGCTCAAAAAATTGGATTACCAATAGCCCCATTGCCGATGTGTTTATCATTTGGGCCAAAAACGATGAAGGCGTCATAAAAGGATTTATTCTTGATAGAAAAATGAAAGGTATTGAAACGCCAGCTATTCAAGGTAAATTGTCTTTACGAGCATCCAAAACAGGGATGATTTTTATGGAAAATGTTATTGTGCCTAAAGAAAATATGTTGAATGTATCTGGTTTAAAAGGTCCATTTTCGTGTTTAAATAAAGCACGATTTGGAATTTCTTGGGGTGTGCTTGGCGCAGCCGAAGATTGCTTCTTTAGAACACGAGACTATGTCTTGCAACGTAAACAATTTTCTGCTCCATTGGCTAGTAAACAATTAATTCAAATAAAATTAGCAGATATGTTGACTGGAATTACATTTGGTCTTCAACAATCCTTACGCGTCGGTCGATTGATGGATGAAGGACAATCTTCTCCAGAAATGATTTCGATGATTAAACGTAGTCATTGTATGACGGCGCTAAATATTGCACGACAGGCGCGAGATGTACTTGGAGGAAATGGAATTTCAGATGAGTATCATATTATGAGACATGTTATGAATTTAGAAGCAGTAAATACGTATGAAGGAACAAATGATATCCATGGATTGATTTTAGGAAGAGCAATCACAGGCATTCCAGCCTTTTAAAGACCAAATAATTATATATATATATATATATATAATTTCAATACTATATGTATCACTTCCTAAAGCGGTATTATTTTTTTATCTTGTATCCAGCGTAAAAGCATACAGCAAATAATATACAGATAATACTATATTTTAGTAAATTATTTTCACTCTCTTTATTACTATAATCATCTTGTTCCTCTGTAATCACTTTAAAATTTCGAAAGTTTTCCGCCCAATAATATTTTAAATTTGGCAAATCTTTTGGAAACGAAATCAATGGATCCAAATCCCCATACAACTCCCCTTTCTTTATCATCTCCACCGCTTTTTTGGGATAAAAATTGGTTTCGTCAATATCAAAAATCGCACGTTTTTTAACCAACTCTGGGTTATACATTTCCATATCTGTAATGTCGACCTGTTTACCTTTAAAATAACCATCATTTGTCATATACTGGGTTTTATTTAAATGGTGGTAAAAGGGCGCACACCCCGACACATTGTCTTCCAATTGGCATTCCAGAATACCAATTTGCATCTTGAAAAACCCAAGTAAGCCCCAGTCTGTTCCCCAACTGTTTCGACAAATCCAATATTCTGGCACAGTTTTACCTTTATCTTTATTACCCCATCCAATAATAGACACATAATGTCCGCCAAGTGGCTTGTCTCCTTGGGCTGGTCCTGTATAGATAGACATTCCATCATATGTATTAGAAAAATTTTCATAAATCACAAATCCTGCCGCGACAGGCCCAAAACGAAGCAATTCATACTTTATGTTATCCACTGTTTCCTGTAACGTATCCCCTTTGATATTGAAAATGCCGTCGCAAAAAAATGTACGACGTGCAATCGGCTTGTTGTCTTGCATTGTTAAACAAAAAAGCTGATTGCCTTCAATGTTTACACACTTTTTACCGTAAATGTTCTGCTTTTCATTATATGTCAATTCGGATGGCAACACCTGCTTTTTTGCATCATCTGGGTATACTTTTTTTAATGCATTTTTTAATTTTCGTCTGGAGAAACAATTGGTTTCTGGAACACCATACTTGTATATATATTCCCACGCATCATATATACTATATCCTTGTGTCGCATCTATATAAGGTGATTCGGGATTTTCCACATTTAAATGCTGAGGCGGATTAATACACGCCACAATCTCTGTAAAACTTAAAAACAAGTTAATTTGACCAGCCGTAATGATTGTATACCGATCGGCTAAAATATCTGTTGCAACGATAGCCCAGCTTTCGCTTGATTTTTGTTCGGATGGAAACTGTATATATGCTTCCCATATATCACGTCCGTCAAATGCTTCTGGCAATTTTTTGTATTGTTGATTAGTCGAATCGGTCCACCATGCTGCAGGATACGTCATTGGGTATTTTTCAGATTGATTTTTTACTTCTGGATGAGATTTTAATAAACTGCCGTATTTATGTTTTGTATTCCCCTCATTCATTTATTTATTTAAAAAAATTAATGAAACCTCACAGTTTTTTTATTTCTAGTCAATCTTTTAAAAAGTATTCCCAATAAAAAGGCGCCTACGCATATAAACACTATTTTCCAAAAAGACCACTTGAATAAACTAGTGTTACCTTCATACTGGGCAAGCTTAATATAGTCCGCTGTAACATCTTCTGGACTCATTTCCCCTACAATCATTTTTTCAAAATCAGGTGTGTATTTACAGATCACTTGATCCAAGTTTCCTTTCAATTTTCCTTTTTTAATTTTATCAATAGCTGTATACCGAAACCCTGTTTCCTGATCTACGCCAAACGTTTTTCGCAAAAGCACATCTTTCGGATCCAATTTAATATCATATAATATATAACTTGTTTTAAACCCCACCAAATCTGGTATAAACCCTACCACATTTTTTTCTAATTCGCACTCTGGGATACCAATTTTCATCTTGAAATAACCACTCAACCCCCAGTTTGCACCCCAACTGTTACAACACCACCAGTAATCCACACCATTTTCTGTTCCCCATCCCATTATTTTAATGGCATGTCCGCCTTGTTTTTGAGACTTTTCAGAAGGTCCCATATAAATAGTTGTTCCATTGTAAGAATTGATAAAATCGTCATACACAATAAACCCACTTGCAACGGGTCCCCATTTATAAATTTCTTGTTTAATTGATTCGGGTCGAGAATCAACGCTGTAACCCGCACAAATTCTATAAAAACGTGCCGCGGTTTCTGTATCCATACATGTATCATAATCTGCTCCAATCACATCTTGGCACATTGGCACAACGTCTCCCTTCTCTGTGTCTATATCCTCTAAACGTTTAATATTATATTTAGCAAATTCGCCTTCATTCACACATCTTTCCGTTGTTAATCCACATGTATACATAAAATCCATTGCATTGTATAAACTATTTCCATTGCATGCACCAGATGAATGAGCTAAATTATTGATTACCTTTAAATATTCGGGATCGTGTGTTTCCGTATTGATGGCATCTTCGCACATAATCATTTGATAGGGAGACAATTCTACGGCAAACTGTGCAAGGGTCATGATGGTTAATCGGTCACCAAGTGCTCCTGCCGTAGCCATGGCAAAACAACACCCACATGCACCTTGATTTTTTACAGATTGTAAAAGATTGGCCCATTGTTTGATTGGGTTGAGTTCAGTTGGAAAAGTTTGCAAATCCGTTGTTTTTTTCTGAACTTGTTTGTATTTACTTGCTTGTAAACGAACGTGACGATTGTCGTTTAAAATGGTACCAAATGATTTAATGATTGATCCGTTATTAATCATTTTATTATTCAGGTATTTTTTTAATGCAACTACAATTTTTTATTTTATATTTAACTATATTGGACGTTGGTTATGAAAACTTTTGTTGTCGACATCCACATTTCATGTGTGTGTCGATGATGAAAATTTTTTCAGAAAATATGTTTACACCTTTGGACATTTAAAACGCCGATTTTTATATGACTATAAAAATCTTATTCTTTATACTGTTTTGACTTCCTTTTTGTTTTTCTTGATGATTTTCTTTTATATTTTTCATCTCTCTCATACGAACCTTGAAATATACGTAACATAATTTCACTTGGTATATCTTTTATTGTATCCTTTATGTTACTCTTTAGTTCTTGATAAGTTATTCCTATCTTCTGTAATCGTGACTTCCAACTTAAAGATATAACATCAAGATTTTATACATGAGTTATGCGTTCTTTTTTAAAATATTTAATTTTTTAATAAAATAAATAGTTATTTAAACCATTATCCCTTTATAAAAAGTAAAGATGATATCTCGACAACCTCCTAATCTTGTTGTTTCAAAGTTATCCGATACCGCTATTGTTCCCAAACGTGGATCTGCATACGCTGCCGGTCTTGATCTGTTCACGCCTACCAGTGGAGTTGTTGACCCAGGGAAACGCTTACTTGTAAAGCTTGACATTGCAATCGAGTTGCCCCAAGGAACATTTGGACATATTTTACCACGTAGCGGATTGGCCTTGAAAAATGGTATTCATATCGGTGCAGGTGTCATTGACGAAGATTACAGAGGCAATGTAGGCGTTCTTCTTTTTAATTTAGGAGAAGAGCCGTATGTTTTCAATGCTGGTGATCGTATTGCACAATTGGTGGTAAAGCCTTACATGCGTGTCAATGTGTTTGAAAATGATACAAATGTGTTAACTGAAAGCCAGCGTGGAAGTGGCGGATTTGGAAGCAGTGGGCGCTAAGCTGCTTTTTCACAAAAAGCGGCACCAAAAACATTAACTCTTAATTTAGGTCTAGTTAATTTAAATGTGATGTTTTTTGTATGGTTTTTTCACAAAAAGCGGTGGAATGCAAGAAAAGTTTCCAATAAAAATTAAAAAATCTCGTCGAGTTAGATCGATGTAAATAGTGGAAAAATTTTACAATAAAATATAAATAAAAAGTGTAAACAGTCCTCCTGCGATATAGTTTATATAACTTGTCTGTTGTTGCGTTTCAGTAGAAATAACCAAATCAGTGCTACCTTGCTTGCATTCTTGTTTGGTATGTTGTATCATGTCTTCTATTGTATCCAAGTGATCTTGTTGTGTTTGGACTACAGTATATAAAATATTCATACTTTCCTTTAATAAAAGAACATCCTTTTCAATTTGTTTGTATGACGTCTCATTCATTTATTTTTATTTTATTTTATTTTTCACTTTCACTTCTTTCACGTCCTTCACGTCCTCAGGTAGACATTTTTTATAATCTTTTATTGCAAGATATTTTGTTCCATTTGACTTTAAATAATTAAGAATTTCTCGAGCACTTGGTCGGTTTGGTGTAATTCTTGTTATTTTATGTAAAAGATCTTTGTAAAATTTGTATTTTAATGGAAATTTTACAGAATCAATTGTATCATAAACCGACTTTATATTACACAAATCTATAGTTGGGTTTAACATATATACAAATGTAATTCCAAGAGCATATATATCCGTGTAATAGCATCCATTTTTTAAAAATGGTTCTTTGTAACATTTTGTGCCTGAATACACTGATACATGTTCATTTTTTTTATGTAGTTTTGAAAGCCCAAAATCGATATATTTTAAATTTTCATCTTTATCAATTAAAAAATTAGAAGGCTTTATATCTCGATGAATTATACCAAGTTTATGTATATGACATAATCCCATAATTGCTTGTCTAAACCACTTGTCAAACATATCAAAATCGGTAGATTTATTTTTATATTCTTTCAGAAATTTTTTCATGTCAGAACCTGTATTATATTCCATTAATATATATATATTGTCTTTGGTAATCTCGTAATCGTATAAACAAATAATGTAAGGGTTACATGGATAGTATGATAATAATTTCATAATATATATTTCATTGTATGAATTATTATTATTTACTATTATTTTAAGAATAAATTTTGACCCATTTTTATCTTCTACGAGATAAACTGAGCCAAATGAACCTTTGCCAACACTTTTTAATGAGACATATTCTTTGTTATCAATTATAAATGTATTTACATCTGATTGCACAGAACCCATTTATTTTATATAAATAACAAATTTATATAAATACAACAACCGTTTATGTTTATTTTTATTTTTTATCCCCCATTTTACTCAGCATTGGTCCCATCATACTCATCATATTTGAAATCTCAGGTGGCACTTGACCATCGGGCGATAATTTGGTCATCATTCCCTGAACGCTACCTAATAATTTGTTCATATCCAACGAGCCGTCAGAAAGACCGCCTTGCATTCCACTAATTAAATCACTAAATACACCCGATTGCATCAATCCCTGCACCATTTCCATTGGATTGCTTGTATTCATTTTTGATGGATCTACAGATTGTTCAACCTTTTCAATAATATTACTCAAAAAATTTGCTTCCTTGTTTTCAGTTCCATTCTCATTTTTCATCATCTCGCGAAGAGTTTGTTTGGCCTGACTTGTTGGATCAATTACGCCCCAAATGGTTAGTAAATGTTTCCAAATAATTGATGCCGAATCTTTGTCGGAATGCCTCAATACATTTTCCATATCCACATATACGCGTTCGCTGTAGGTGATTTTAGAATCGACAAACTTTTTCATATCTTGTGTTTCCATTGCCTCCTTGTTTTTTACAAAAAAAGCGCGAAAACAATCGATATGTTTTAATACAGGGCCTGTATGCATAATTCCGGTTTTTTCTAACAAACGATGGTATAACGAAATGCTTTTATATTTTGCACCAAATTCTGTATGTAAATCATTAATAAATGTTGTAATAGCTTTAAAGATTAAAATGGACGAATTATCAATTGTTGACGCCATTTCTTTTTATAATAATATTTAATTTTAAATAGGTTATATTTTATTAAATAAAATGTCCAATTCCGATTCTGAAAATGAATCTGATATTTATGAAATGACCGAATTTTCAGACTATGATAGCGAAGAGAAAGAAGAAGAAGATAGAAAAGATAAAAGTAAAGTAGACAGAAGAGATGACGGAGATACCACCTATGAAGATGAATACAATCAAGTTCCGACATTTGGACAATTTCAGCATATGGGGGAATTAAATGAATTAGATATAGTTTCGGGGTTTGATTTAGACCCCAAAAATAAACGCAAAATGATGGCAAATCTAACCGGCGAAGAACGATTTCGTAAAATTGCAAATCAATATATTAATGAAAACTTTAAAAAGATCATACGTCCATCTGTTATATCTAATTTATTAGAAAACATTAAAAAAATTGAATACAAAAATCCAAAGGCATTTATACTTGCTTATTACTTTATATCAACCGGTAAAAAAGATAGAGAATTACGTGATACAATATCAGAATATATTGTAAATGAAGAAATGGGCATTGATATTAAAGATGTTGTAAGATATGTTAGACTTATTAGAAATAGTAAAAAGTAAAAAGTAAAAAGTAAAAAGATTTAAATTTAATTTATTAATTTTTGATTTAAATTAATAAATGACATTGTATGAAGCAATATATCATATATTATCATATTGTTTTGATACAGAAGGCATTCTTTACGAAAAAAAACAAAATGATATGCTTTATAAAATACTAGATGATTATAAAGGAGAATAAGGAGAATAAACTTAACTTAAATTTAGACGTCTACGTCTTTGCGTTTGCAATCACAACTCGGGCAATTTTTCTTTGTATATACAATATACATCACAAATAATGATAAGCATAAAAGTATAACAAAAACAAACGAGTTTGACGAATTTTTTGATTGTTTACGCGGCATTTTATTATCGTATTAAATAAAAATCAAAAACATCATTTTTTACATTGAAAATCCGTGTGATACACTCTTTACATGGGCATATATCCTTGATAGCCAATGTTGAAAAATTCAAAAATCTCCATATATCCGTTTTGTTAATACTTTCATTAAAGCGGTCTGTAAAACCATAAAAATGTACTATTATTTCTGTTTCATTAATTTCAATGACGTTTGCGTTATACCATTTATTTTTACAATCCATTACCTGTATTTGATCCCCAATTGACAACTGTGATATTTGTGATACAGATAAATGCGGTGTTTCAATACAAAAACGGCTCTCATTTATTACAGGAACATTTGAAAAAATATACAATTTTTGATAAATAAGTACTTGCAATTGATCTACCACCAGTTGTGCATATCGTGTATTTGAAAATGATAAAAGTATTTCTTTTGAGAGCAAGCAAGGATAAACATATTGCCATAATTCTAAAAATTCCGCATCGCGTTCACGTTGTTCTGTCTCATCTAGTTCTAGTTTTTTATTATTGTCTTTATTTTCTTTATTGTCTTTAGTTTCATCATTATCGTCGTTAACTTTATTTTTACTTGGTCTATTGATGTAATGAATAATGGAATCAAATAAGCATGTCTCAAGTATCAAAGAGCGTTTGAGAAATTGATCTTTATCCATATGTTTTATCTTCCATTTTCGTTTCAACATGAAAAGAAGTATATCTTTACAATCCGTAACATAAAAAGTGCCGTATATATCAAAATGCTTGTCATACAATTGATTTATAAATTTTAATGATAAATCCGATGGAGTGGATAAAGCATCTTTTGCCCATGTTTGAAGTGTTTTATCTGTATAAATGTTTTTAGAAAATATGTGAATATATACAGATTCTACATCTATACAAAAGTAATCAAATGCGTTTAATAATTTAAATAAATTTTCATTTGTACATTGAAGACTTGTAAATAATGTATGGATATGCTCAAACATTTCAATTGCTATATTGGTACAAAAAGGAATAGAATATACATTGTCTTCTAAAAAGCCTTTCTTTTCTTTAAAAAAAATTGTATACTGTGAAAGTAGCTCTAAATTAACATGTACATTAACATATGTTTCTTCCGGTTTGCATTGATCTGTAACTAATGTGATAACGTGATTTCGTTTAATTTTACTTATAAAATCGTATAAATGGAAATCCGCCATTGTTTTCATTTAATAATTTTAAATTATTAAATTTTAATTTTCAATTTTAAATTAACAGTGCTCCAATTTGATCTAGGTATAAAATATGAGTTACCTGCCTATGAAATTACTGTCAGTTTATCAAATTCTTTTTCTACAGCAGATAGCGTTTTATCAAATTCTTTTGAAATTTTATTTACGCATTTATTAAAATGTAATGAATCTTTTTTTATTTTTTTTAAATCCTTTAGCTTTTCTACTGCCTTATTTGGACTTTTTTGTTTTTTCTTTTTAGGCTTTTCAGACTTTTCAGGTGCGCTAGGTTTCTCTGTATCGGGTTGTAATTCGTCGCCAACCATACAATCTAAAGGCGTATCCGAATAGTCCCAATCTTCATCAAATGCTGTATCTTCAATAGCCCATCTAAAATGTTTCATATGCGCCTTTGTGTACACCTTATCAACACAATGCCTCAAAACTTTCTCTTCTTTATCATCCTCGTCTTCATCCTCTTCTTCATCCTCTTCTTCTACCTCATCATTACATCCTCCCAAATTGACATATTCAGCCCACGCTTTCACGATACGTGGATCAATATAATTTTTTTTAGATGTATCCAGTGCAATTTCCTTTGACTTGTCACGTTCACTTAATTCTGCTTCTTTTTTCTTTATTTCCGCTTTTAGTTTGTCTTTTTTTGTTTTATTATCTTCGTCCTTCATTTTTTTCTTTAATTCATTGATTTTTTCTTGATCCTTTTTCAATTTTTCTTTAGCTGCATCTGTAAGACCTTTTTTGTGATTTAGTTTTATAGCCACGCGTCGATTTACTTCATTAAACCCAGCAATTTTTTCCTCTTCCGTTGATTCATCATCAATGTCCAACTCTTTTAATCCCTCATACATCATACTGCTCGCCAATCGCGTGCGAAACACCTTTGCCGAAAAATCCTTATCAATGGATTTTAAATATTTATTGACATCGCTGGATGTAATCTCGCTAAACACGTTATCATCGGCCTTTTTGGATTTTTTAGTATATTTTACCATATGGTCATACACGCTCTTGATAACATCCAATGTATTATCGTATGAAACCGAATCTTTACCTTTAAATGACAACTCTAGCTGATAAATCCCTGTATCTGGATCCATCTTGCATGTCACATTTTGAACCATTAACGTCGTTGCGCCAACAACTTTTTCAGCACTATCGCATTGATCGTCTTCACATTCGTTGCCCACACGGATTCCGTATTCTTTTATAAGATAAAGGGCACATCCAATTTGATTATCTTTAACCGATTTGCTTTTTAATAATCGTTCAATATGTTTATCAACGACATCAATAAAATGATTTAATTTTCGGGCTTTTTCAAATTTAAGCAAATCGCCCGTCTCGGCCAATAAAATATACTTGTGTTTACCCGTTGTTTTATCGACATATCGTGCCGTCCAATTTGCGGTTTTATCATGTACAACGGCGCCCCAACGATGCCCTTGTGGTGGGGTTGGGGCGCTTTTTTTATCCGTTACATTGATTGTAACATCTTCTGGATAATACATTTGCTTGATTTTGCCTTTATTGGTCATCACATTGCCAGACCCAACATAAAGACCAGGCAATTCAACCGCCGAATTGCGGATATCTTTTTTAGCACCATTAACATAAGCAAATGAAAAATTAAGTTTTTTTTCAAGCTTTTCAATACGCTCGCGTTTCTTTACTGGATCTTCTATGTCTTCCCCTTTATCCCCTTTATCCCCTTTTTTACCCTTTTTATCTTTCGCTTTCTCTTTCGCTTTCTCTTTCGCTTTCGCCTTTTTTAAACGTTCTTTTTCTTCGCGTTTTTCACGTTTTTCACGTTCTTTTTGTTCTTTAATTTCTTTTAAACGTTTGACAAGTGGCGTAAAATCAAACTTTTTAAAATCTTTGAAAATCTTTTTATGATCGGATGTAAAATACGTCTTGAAATCCTTGAAAAAATTGTCGTTAAACTCTTTTTTATCCAAATACTTTTTAACACTTTTTTCTTCTGTAATAATACGTTTGGCATAAAAAGACGCCGCGTCTTCTTCTGCTCGAGACAGCGCATATTTTTGTCCATCATAAATGATACCCACCCCAAGCGGATCTGGCAACGGTTCGTATAAATGCTTAAAATACGGACCATTGTGTTCAAGTGTGTCCCATCTAACGGCTCCTTTGGCTTGTTTAAATCTATCAAAATCACACGCATCTGCTCCAGAAACGGGTTTGATAAGACGTATATCACTGTTTACACCAAGATCAGCGTCTCCAAAGGCACGCAAAAGACGCTGGATGCGTGCGCGCACCGGTTTAGCACGCGTTTTAATGTCTAGGCATACGGATTTTTTTGTTTTCCACCGAGTTGCAATGCCGATATCGATGGGCAGTTTTTCAGATGGCGCAAATGCATCCTCTTTAAATTTTTTATTACGAAAAAGTGATTCCAAATGAGCGCGGATTAAATCTGGACTTACTTCTTTTCCGTCTTTCCCTGAAATAGAATAACAATAATCCTTTGTTGTCATTTTTATTAAAATGAATTTTTTAATTATTAAATTCATTTTTAAGCTGTACCCCAAATTTATTTTTGTTTGTCTTTCGCATCCTTTGCATCCTTTGCATCCTTTGCATCCTTTGCATCCTTTGCATCCTTTGCATCCTTCGCATCCTTCATTTCTTTTATTTCTTTTATTTCTTTTATTTCTTTTATTTCCTTCGCGTCCTTCACATCCTTCAGGTACATTGGTCGTGGTTCTTCTGCCATTGCCATCGCTGCAGCTGGCACCGCGTTCTTTAAAAAGCCATACTTTGACTCGATATCGTGAATACGCGCCTCCGTTTCTTGCATCAACGCGTCCATCTTGCAACAAAACATCAAATCCTCGATATACGTATCCTTTACATTTTGCATGCCTGCCTTGCATTGGCGCAAATCGGCAACCAAATTTTGGCAAAGTGTGCGGTCAAACTGTCGTTCGTTATCAAGATGCATCGCTAGTATATCAAACCCTTTTTTGATAGATGTATTAATAAATGTAAACGTGTTGGCACGCGTATCGGTATGTACAAAACTTCGCATTATTTTGGTGATAATGCTGTCAGGATGAACTTGCATATGTTTAACATTCATTTTTTCCCCTTTCTGAATCTTGCCGATAAATTTAATTCGTGGAATGATATCATCGTCCATTTTAAATTATTATCTTTTTTTTAAATTTTATATTATCTATTATCTAATAAATGTCATATGTTCCGTTAGGCGATCTTTGTGGCTCAAAAAATGGTGCACCATTCTCAAATACGCCCACACCTGTAAAAACCGTATTGCTAAGCAATTTTGGCGGTGCAAGTTACGCACTTGCTATTGATCCGTCAAAGCCAGGATTTCAATGCGACGGTGCTACTATGTTTAAAAACGCCTATCCACAGGCACCAGTCAATCCTTATTCATCTTCAATCTGCTCTGGCTCGATATGTCCCGGACTCCGACGCTAAATTGAAACACAAATTCAATTTAACAAATAAATTGAATTAATAAAAATGCCACCGCATTTATCCATTACCATATTACCTGAAAAAGTTAAAATATACAAATTGACACATCCCATACATAGTTGTAATATTATGTGTCAGGCTAATGTCCGCTTACCAGATCAGGAAATCACAGTATATAAATACAGAGGAAACGATGATACACTTTTTGAACAAAACTCAATTGTATTTGATCCAAGAGAGTATACAGCAATTAATATCCATGAAGACATTCCTGGAATAGATCATGTTGGCATTGTAAACTATATCAGCGGATGTTTTATGAAAGAAGGCATCCCTTTACTCTATATCAATACATATGCTTATAATCTTATATTGGTATCGGAAGATTATATTGATAGTGCACAACAATTATTGGAAAAAATTTAGAAGACCAAAAACGTATTGTGGTTAAAATATGTCCTATATTTTGAAATTATATTTAATTTATTTAATTTATTTAATTATAAATATGAGTGTTTTTAGACTTGTATATCAGTGCAAAATTATTTTTTCTCCGTATGAAAATAATAATCCATATAGGAATATTGGAGATAAAAATTTTTATCTTAAAGATTTTTGTTATTTTTTAACAAACGGGGCAAATCCTAGTTTTTCATCAGGTGGAGCTGGGACAAATTTAGCTGTAACTAATTTGGAGAAATTAACAGAAACAAATTATTTTGATAAAAACAAATTGAAAACAATTGGACAAAATGGAGAATTTGGAAATATCGTTGGCGATGGAGTTGGTCTGGTAGAAAATACTCCTTATTTTTTAGATGATAGTGCCTCCGCTAAACAAATTGTTGGTGTGTTTCATGTTATAGGAAAAAATTTCAGTCACGAAAGCGATTCAGCTAGAAAAGCTAATGTTGGTGCTGTAGTTGATTATTATACTCGAATTATAAAAGCAGTAAATGAATTTGCTAAAAGCAATACTGATAAACAATTTATTTTATATTTAGCAAGAATTCCAGGGAATATTTTTAAAGGAGGAATTGAAACTGTCATTGGAATGTTAAGAGCGATCAATGGTGTTACACAAGAAAAAAATGTAGGTTATCAAATAGATGTATCAAGTGAATTGTATTATTTATTATACGATTACTTATTTTATAGTACACCAACCCAAGGTAAACCTTTAAAGTTTAAATACGACGAAAATGAAGAGAAAAAAGAAGACAAAAAAGACAAGAAATTAGCAAAGCAGATCACAGATGCATTTGATCGTTCGGAAAAAGGACTGCCTTTTATATATTTATACGTTAATGATGAAGACGACAGCGTATATAAGGAAAGATTTAAAAACAAAAACTGTTCTGTTATCATATTAACTATAGTAGAAAATATGGTAAAATACGAATTTCCATTAAAATTTGATTTATTAAATAACGATCAACGTGAATCTGATAAAAATACAAAATTCACCGAGTTAGAAGCACGTATAAAAGACTTTAAAATTACCTATAAAAACGAAGTAAGTTTAGGATCGTTTGATATTTTAATTTTCAAAATAGGAAAATATAATATTATATTTACAAAAAATAGGGATAAATTATTATCAGAATTACATTTTTGCAAATCGTCTGTTGATATACTAGAATATCTTCAGAAAGATTCTAGTAAAATTTTATTAAATTTGATTGATGAAAAAAAATATCAATATGAAAGAGATGATTTATCATGGTTTATCGAGATGAGAAAAAAATATCAACACTTTAATTTGATTAGTAATATATCTCATTTTTTTAAAACAGATTATTACAAAATTGATTCAACATGTATAGAAGATTTATTTGGAAAGACAGACGTTTTAGAAAAAACTAAAAAGAGTGTTATCATTTTTTACAAAGATGAGATGACTGTATATTTTGTTGATCTACCATTCTTATATTTTGTTAAAATTGATAATGTAACATTTTTAATAAGGGTAATTCCTGATGATGATTATTTTGGATTAATATTGAATGGTAGTGTAATCCCTAGTGATGGTAGTAAAATGTATAGATTTAAATACGATGTTTTAGAAGAAAAAAAACATCATGATGATTTACCAGATCTTGATGTAGATGAAGATGAACAGAAAAATACTTATTTAATTGAAACACAACCACGGCCACAAAACATGTATAAAAGAGTAAGTAATAATACAACTTTAACGCCAGAAATGTTAGCTTCGATAGTTACATCAGATGGCTATGGTATAAAACGACCACTACTTAATATTGATCCAAATACAGATTGTAATAGGTCACCTAGTTTATGCGTAGACTTGTATACATGTATTTTATGTGGTAATAAGTTTCCAAGTTGGGATCCTTCAAAAATAAAATTCAGAAACGAAGAACTTAATGATACATACAAAGCATCATTTGGCTGTAAATGTCCTATTAAATTATATGTTTTAAATTTACATGAATGTACGGATGAAGAAAAAAAACCAAAATATGGAGATAGAGATGGAGATATAGTTTGTTTTAATGGTTTTGATGGTGTTTGGAGTTTTTATACAATAAATGGGAAAAATATTGAATTAAGCTTAAATGAACATGTTTTATTAGATGGAATCCATACACTTTTAGTTAATATAAATGACTCTTTTTTTAATTTACAACCAATTGTTGATTTTATAAAGTCGTATTCTAGATCACATTTTCAAATAATATTTACAGCAAATGAAGAATTAAGAAGTCAAATAATGTTACGTAGCGTAAAGCTTACAAATAAACATCCTTTTTTACCAGACAAAATTTCAATGACAGATTGCACCGAACAAGATCCTAAACAAATGACAAATTTTCCATATAAAGGACGTAATTTTTCATACAATAGAGCTATCTTTAGTATACTTTATACTATTGCAGAATTAAGAAATAGTTTAGTTAAAGAACCACTCTCGTTTAGAAAGAAATCAAAATCAATTAGTAAAAAGATAAAAAAATCAAAATCAAAATCAATTAGTAAAAAGATAAAAAAATCAAACTCAAAATCATTTAGTAAAAAGAAAAAATTAAAGTCAAGGTCAATTAGTAAAAAGAAAAAATTAAAGTCAAGATCAATTAGTAAAAAATACAACGCTTTTTCAAAAAAAGCGGGACCAAAAATATAGTAGAATGGAAATTCTTTATAATTTCAATATTGAAATTATAAACATCGTATAGGCTTTAATTTTCTTCATCAGATAACTGTTTACTGCTTTGTTTACTGCTTTGTTTACTGCTTTGTTTACTGCTTTGTTTACTGCTTTGTTTACTGCTTTCTCTGCTGCTTTGTTTACTGCTTTGTTTACTGCTTTCTCTGCTGCTTTGTTTACTGCTTTGTTTACTGCTTTCTCTGCTGCTTTGTTTACTGCTTTGTTTACTGCTTTGTTTGCTGCTTTCTTCATCGAAACGTTCTGAATGCTCCATATACTCCTGATACAGCTCACCACGCTCCGCTGGGTGTGTCTCGTTTAATAAACGAATTAATCTTCGGTCCAGAGTCGTCTTGGAAGAATTTTCCTTATCCGCATTCCACGTGTAAATCACCGTATGCTTATCAAACACAAACTCGCTCGGTAAATTCGCCTCGATGGCCTTGTAGATCTCAAACGTGCTCTGTAATGGAATCGTCCTGTAATCCTTCTCTTTTGATTGGCTTAATCGCGAAATTTTGTCGTGGCAATAATTCTGGATATTCTTTCCCAAACATAGCAACGTGCACAACAGCCTCTCCCAATTTAATTTGGGGTTGCAAAATTTTGCCACATGATCTACCGCAGCCAACGTATCGCGTTTAAAATTGTCAACTGCTTCCGTGCGTGTATTCCCAGTTGGGCTTGTATACAACTCGCGGTTTTTACATGCACTCGCCACAATCTCCTTTAAAATATACATGTTATAAAAATCATCATTGACCAGCTTTTCAATCTTTACAAATTCCGAAATCAGCAACGCCATCAAATCCTTGGTTTTTTCCTTGCTGTATTTATACGTCAATGGCAACACCGCCAACGTCTGTAAAAGATCCACAATAAAATCACCTTGTTCATCAAAAAATCGCGACCGCTCAAAGGATCGCTCATGATCGCTCATAAAATCATCGCTTATATTGCTTTTCTGGCGATTATCCCATCCACAATCCAAATCAACCCGCGCATCTTTGTAAAGCGATTTTACCACATTGCGAAACGTCTGCGACGTATCGCTTCGCTTATACTTGTTGATTTCATTGCTAACCGACAATAAAAACAATTTGGCGTCTGTATACGAATCCTCCTTGCACTGAATAAACCCATATTTGGTATGTGCCAACGAACAATTCATTCGATGATTCTCCGCCGACTTGCTGAATGAAAACCCAAAATCGATAATGACTGGACATCGTCCATACGTTGGGACCAAATGATACTCACCATTTACAATATACAAAAAGACGCTGTTGGGGTCACATTCTTGGATCAAAATGTTATCGGAATGCATATCATAATGCGTAAATTTCACCTTTTGATGCGCAATTGCGCTTGCCAATAGCGTCTGTTTGACAATTGACAACAACTCCATCGTCGAACACACATCGTTCTTGATATACTTGAAAAATTTCTTGCACCCTTCTAAATGCTGAATCACCAACATATCAGTTGAAATCGTCTTGTAATCCGGTGTCGTTTCAAACGGATTTTTGGCACGTTTGAAATTAGCCGCAACAGGCACACTCGTTTTACCAAACATTTTCACAAAATGCGGGCAATAATCACGAAGCGTATTAAGGTCCATCAAGACTCTGTATTCTTGATCAATCATAAAATCGAGATACTGACTGATTTTGTAAACATATCTTTTACCCGATTTTTTATCCATTAAAAATCCCACAAGACCTTGTTTCCCTTTTTTTAAAAGAGGACCATCGTATTCTAAAAAGTCTGGAAAAGATAAATCTGTAGTTGTATATTTTTCTTTTTCTTGTTCCTTTTTTTCTTCGTTAAAAAAATCAATAACATCTTCTAGCTCTCGATCATATAATAAAGGATCCTCCATTATTTATGTTATTGAATGGATTCTTAAATAACAATTTAAGAATCATTCCCTATTAAATTAAATGAGTAAAACATTTGTTGAAACGCTGATTAAAAAAAAAAGTGACGATAACAACACCGATTCAGAAGATGACGAAGTCTTTGTCTTTAATCCTAATATTGAAACCTCTCAAATTCGTCGACACGCCATGGACCTTTTCTCTCCCCTCGATATCCGTCTAAAATACCTTGAACTTTTTTATAATCGAGACCCCACTCAATTCAGCGAACTTATCAGCTGTATCAATGGAATGTACTCTTTTTCACGCACGGTCTCCCTTAAAGCTTACGTCATCGGTATCGCGTGGTCGGCCTTGATACCCATCGTTTACCGCATCGACTGTGCCAAAAATGTCAATGAGGAAGGGTACCCCATATTAAACCAACTTTGTCACAATCCATTATTTGCATTTGAACCCACGCCAATTCGTGTTGAAACAGTGTTGTATTTAATGAAAATAGGTCTAAAAGAAGAGAAGGGCAAAGAAAAGGAAAAGGAAAAGGAAAAAGAAAAGGAAAAAGAAAAGGAAAAAGAAAAGGAAAAAGAAAAGGAAAAGGAAAAAGAGAAAGAAAATGAGAAAGCCGTACTAAAATACAGAGAAAACGCTCGAAATTTTTTCTGCGAAATTGTCAATGATATCCACATCGATTGCCTCTACAGATTTAAACTTATTCAACGTCTTGAGAACGATTTTAAAGATGATTTGTTTCATTATTACGCCGATGTTGCCGCCTTACGATTTGTCGAATCACAACACAATCGTCTTGTTTACCGCGTCATTTGTTGCCAATACATGTTTCAAAAATGCGAAGCCCCGCTTCATATCTTTGCCAACGAGTTTTTATTGCATATTGCTTCCTTGCCCGATATCAACGAAGACATCCGTGCCGACGCGTGCGACATTTTACTGGCCTATGGAACACCTGAAAATGTCGAAAATGCGCGAATGATTTTGTTTGTCTTGGGAGGAGGCGAGCGCGCCCGTCACAATATTTTCAAAAACTCGCAAAATGTGCACAATCAAGCCATCGAAGAAAGTGTTGAAAAAATGATTGAATACATCTCAACCTTTGTGCCACGAACTGTCTCACCCTACACATTTGAAAAAGCCAAAGACGAATTGACCGAATTGATAAAGCTTGAGCCCGACGAAGCCAAGCGCACCATTCTTGAAAACGCCATGATTCGTATCACCATTGATCGTGCCATTTACGGCCGATTTCATCAAAGTCTAGCGCACATTATCGCAAAAATGTGGACATATATCCAAGACTCGCCTTACCGTGAAGAGCTTCAAAAACGGTTACTTGAAGAACTGATTGACTCTAACAATAAATGCAGTTCAGGATACGTCTCACGTATTGTCAATACTTTATCTGGATTTGGCGACATGTCATTACAGATCAGTTTTGAAGATCAAATTATAACTGTTCTTGAAACACGCTTAAATAATGAAATTATGAACGATGAAAATTCCGATATAATATTGGATGAAATGATGTTGCCTGTACGTTTCTTTGAAAAGCGCGGTACATTCTTGAAATTTTTTCGCACACACATCTCACGTATCCGTGAAGAAATGTATGAGGAATTTAAAGAGCATGTAAACACGTATGATTATGATATGTATTTTCGTAAAGCCATTATGCATTACGAAGGTTTTGGTGGCGTTTTATAAAGCGGTAGAAAAGTGTTTTTCAGTATTAAAGAAAAAACACTTTATATAAAGAAAGGATATGTCATATCACTTTAACCGCTTTAATTTTAATTATGAAACAAGTCAGGCAGGTGACCGTGGTGGTCGCGGACGCGGTCATTATGACCAATACGGCAATTTTATACCAAACGAAAGGCCTGTAAATATATTTGCCCAGTATATTTTACAAGCCGTGTCGGATACAGTTCGAAGTGCCTTGCATAATTTATCAAATCAAATTGAAAATCATCTGGTGGGAAACGCTGATGATATTGCATTTTATAATCCTTATCATCCACAGCCACGGCGACAGCCCCAATATGTCATCATTCGCTATAAAAACATGCCCAATAAAAAAGACCATACAAGTTGCCCGATATGCTTTGACGACTATGACGATTCGTCGATGGTGTTAAGCACAGAATGTCTTCATTTTTTTCATGAAGGGTGTTTAAAAAAATGGGCAGATGTAAATAAAACGTGTCCTATTTGTCGAACTGAATTGTAGATAATAATTTTATTTTCTAATTAGCACACTAATTAGAAAGACTTGTATCTAAATTTTGATGTTGTCTTTTTATGAAAACACTTAAAAATAAAATTTAATTCTAGTAATAAAAATGGCAACGTGTACAATTCGATCAGTATTCTCTACGAGTCAAAACGTTAAAATTGACGATTATGTACCAGAGACTAATAACACTATAAACCCAAAGTTTGTAGCAATTTTAAACGAAGGACAAACATTTACCCCTGAACCCCAATACATCACAAATCTTAAAGCCCAAAACATCTCTTTTCTTGAAAAAAATACGGGAAATTTAAACAATTTTAACACTATTTTTCCTAATGGTTATACTATCATGTCAACTGAAATGAAATATTCTAAATGGATTTCATATCGTTTGACAAATCGTTATACTTACGACTACAAGTTGAACACATCAATATTATTATTGTTGAGTCAAACATTAAACGCGCTTCCCTTTAATTTGACATGTCAGATTTGTAACACAAATGACAGTGTTGTTAAGAATGTAACATTACCGGCACTCAGTGTTGGATCGGCGTACATTTACGCAACCATTAATGAAACAATTCCGGCAGGCAAATACATTCAATTTAAAATAAGATGCCCCGACCCCCCAGCTGGTCAAACCGCGACCAGTCCTATGCCTTATCAAACCTTATTGAATTATTTGGTTATTTCTCACACTGGAACAAAGGTTGTCGTCCCAGAAATGACATATGATGTAACATCCATCACATCAACATACGAAGGAGTTGATGCAAAGCCAATAAAGTTGTATCTTAAACCGTCTTTAAAGGGTGGTGATAGTGATAATTTAGCCGGTCATAAAGTGCGATTTTATGCAACTTTAAATTCTCAACAAACAGATCTCGGCGAAGAAACAATTGTCGTAAATAATCAGGGTGTATACTCTGTTACACGATACTTGCCAAAAGAACAACTTCCAGTTGGCGTATATACCATCTCCGTTCAATTAAAACGACCAAGTGCCACTCCTACAAATTACGTACAAAATGCATCTACTACCTTAAATGCGTTGGCTTATACAGTAAATAAACAACAAATTGTATTAACAACAACTATTGACAGTGAACGTGTCTCATATCTAGGCAATTTTATCATCAATTCGTCAGTCGATTACAAAAAACTTGGGACTGTATCGGTTAGGATTACAGCGACTGATTATGAACGTAATGATACTATGGTCTTGTTTGAAAATGGAAATTACTTTTATACAAAGCCCGTGAAAACGTCACCTATGAACATGACCATTGGAACTACCTACACAGTTGAAACTCAATTTATTCCAGACGGATCGATTGCTTCCAATTTTCAAGCAAGTGATGTTAAAACTGTAACATTCACAATTGAACCTTATAAAATGGTTATTTCGGTAATAAATAATTTGACAACGATAAACTACAGAGAATTCATCGAATTTGATGCAATTCCAAAGACGGGAAATGATAGCGCTGAATCTGAAGTATCAGGCAACAAAAGTATTGTCATTTCCAAAAATGGTGTCGTAGTTGAAACACAATCTGTTCCCTATACATTAACACCCTACCAAACATCATTGTATTCACCTGGAACATATGTTGCCGTTGCCAAATTTTCCAATTCAAGTGCTGTCCTTGATTCCGATGCTTACACTTTCACGATTAACGCACAAGATACAACATTGACGGTTAATAGCGAGCCCTCGCGCACTATCGATGGCGATGCAAACACATCAGCTGATGATATCACAACTGAAGCCGGTGTTTTCACGTATCCATACAACACGTCCTTTACCGTATCGGGTGTCTTAAAAACCGGCACGGTTTCTCAAGCGCTTGCAAGTGAGCTTGCAAAGATACAAAGCGGTACTCCTGCCCAAACGATTCCCATCCTTATCAAGGACGCCGACAATGCCGTTGTGTTTGATGGTGAATACACGATTGATGAAAATGGCGCTGTTACAAGTTTCAAGTCTGGTCATGGCGCGAGTGGGACTGAATTGCTTCTCGCCATAGATCCTACCAATTTAGAGTCCGACTCTGGTTATTATTACGATTCAAATAACATGACAGTAAATGGGGTGATTAGCAATAATGGTATCGCTTTATCTGCATTTCCTGGAATGGATGCCTATTTAAATGTATCGAGTGCAACTACACCGTTGTGGAATTTTTATACTTGGGGTAATATATATTATACTGCAGCTAATAAAGTTGCTGGGGAAACAACCACATCCGTACAAGCTGGGTATATAACAGTTAATACTAATTTTAGCATAGTTGTAGATGAAACTGCCTCAACTATTGCTATAAAAGATAATAGCAACAATGTGTTGATAACCCTTGTCTATGTAAAAGATGGGGACAATTTAACAAGTTTGAAAAAGGTAGGTGATGACACTGAATTATATATGTCCGATTTGTCATCAATTGAAACTGCCATCAGGGGGTCAGACAACGATTTGTGGAATAGCCCCTCCTTAAGAATATCAAATGGAGCCACTTTGAATGCCACGTTATTTGCTTTTTCGTCGGCGTCTACCGAGTTGGCTACTTATTTTAGAAATGGTTATGATGATACTTATACTTTTAATAATACGTATTTTATAATGAAATCACAATCTCATGGACTTGAACTATCTATATTTTATGACCGAACCGTTACAACAACAACGGGATCATCATTTGTAGAGCACAGCTTTATCGATGTTGGTCTTACAATTGAAACACAAATTGACGGTGGAAACAATGGTAATGCCATCACAAACTTTCAATTAGCACGTGACAGCGATTCTGTTGACGTATCTTCACATATATCCAACGTCACAATGGTCGACGGTGAAGACGCCAACGGCGACCCAGCCGTTTTGTATACGTTAAAGGTATCTTCTCCTGCCGATATTGGGGCTGGGCTGGACAAAACAGGTAATGTTGATTTTACCTTAAAATTTAACCCTCCAAACGCCAATTATGTTTTATCCACTGCGCCCATCAAAGTAAAGGCATTGAAAGATTTCATTGAATTGACAATTGAAGTCGCCCAATCATCGGTTAAATTTGAAGATGACATTGTCATCACGTGCAATGTATCCAACCAAGCACAAGATATGACCACGCCTCATCCCAATCTTAGTGGCACTTACAAGTTGTATCGCAAAAAACTTTCCGATGCAACTTGGCCAACGACTCCCATTATAACACAAGTAGATAACTCGAATGTTAAAACAAGTGTGTTTACAGTATCCGCCCTTGATCTCGATATTGGCACGCATATGTTTTACGTTGACTATATTCCTTCTGAGCCATTGTCAGATAATTTTTATCCCGAAATCCGAAGTCCCGCAAGTGTATTAATCGATGTGCAAAAAATCGATATGTCTTTTGTAGTTAAAATGGTAGACAACGTTGATAATGAAATAACAAGTGTCGATATTAGCCAAAAAGTTAGATTTCGTGTGAATGATTGCAAGTCTCAATTTGGTGCTAAGCATGCCGTTGCAGGCACTCTTTCATTGATCTCGCCTGTTGTTGCCGGTTTTTCAACGATTACATTTACTGACAATGGAGACACAAACGGTGATTTTGATTGGTTTAAAATAATGGAATTGCTTATCCCCAAGACCACCACATCTTTTGTTTTTAAGTTTACACCTACAAGATTATCCCATTTTAACGCTACAGAAATTACGCTTTCTACAACTATAAATTCTGTTGGTGCATTGCCTTTTAATGGGCCTACCACTAAACTTGCTAACGATCATCCAACATATCTTGAAGATATTGTTATCAATTTACAAATTACGTTGGTATCTCGTGCTGGTAGCATGTCCCTTATACCATTATCTGGAACACTTGAATTAGTCGATGGAAACAATGTTTCTATTTATAAAAACGAAACTGTTACAATTGAAGATAGTAACATCAAAAATATAAATACCGAGAAAAAGCCTTACAACTTTAGATTTACTTATAACACTCCAGTATCTTTGACACTTCGTTTTACACCAACAAATAATGAAAATAATGAATATAAATATTACAATAATTACGAAAAAACGGTTAGCGTGGTTTCTCAAAAACAAACGCTTCAAGCTATTAATATCACTACCACTAAATCCACTTATATATATGGAGAATATATAGGATTATCTATCAGTACAGGTGATTCTTACCCATTTACAGGAACAATAAGGTACACTATACAAAAAGTCGTAAATGGCGAAGGTGATGGAAATGTAAGTTATGTTGGAGACTCCGATATTGTAAATGCATCTAGCACTGAGACTGAAGATTTTGATATAGGTAGCGAAGAAGCGGGTGATGCAACTCATGATTCAACACAACATCAGATTAGTTGCCGATTTATATCAAAAGATGTCAATTTTAATAGTAGTGTGGAGAATATATCGACTAGTCTTGAAGTCGGTAAAACAAAAGTTGAGCCTAAAATAATCGCGCATCAAAAATCTACCGTAGTACTGACAAATCTTGAATTTGGATATAAAAACAAATTTGGCATTCCTGTCACAACGCGTGATTTAGAACAGGTTTATAACAGCAATATTGAATTATTAAACTCATCTACTCTTGTCATTACCGGAACTATAACAAATGCAATAGACTTAAGACACGTCGGTTATGGAACTGTTAGTGTGATCAATAGATATACCGAAGAAGACGGCGAAACTGTTACAACAACAGTTTACGCATCTGCCCCTGTTTCAGGAGGATATGGCGCATTTACAATTAGTTATACTCCAGATATAACCGGTGAAATTCTACTTATTTACGAGTCTGATACACATTTTTTCAGCAATACTGACAATTTGAAACAATCAAACTTGTATAACACATTTTATTTAATATTATCCAATATACCTTACGAAATTAAAATGTCAATTGGCGCAACAGAAGGAGTGGGAATAACGGACTACCATGATGGATCATTTACTGTAAATGTAAACATGTTAATGTTACGTTCAGATGAAGCCAAAAATGCCAGCAGTGCTAACAATATCAACGACAAGTTTTTGCTTACAATAAGCACGATGAATGATGTTATTGTATACTCTACAAAATTGGATTTAGTTGAAGAAAAATCTAGCACAACTGGTGTATTTACCTTTATTCCAAGAAAACTTTCATCGACAGTTCCTCTTCAGGCAACAACAACTCTCACTAAAGGGTTGGAAGCCGGTGATTATTTGCTTAAAGTGTCGTATGAAGGCATTCCCGGATTTTATGACGCAGAACAAGCACATGATAGTGCAAATGTAACAAATAAATTTATCCAGTTTACAGTAGCAAAAACAAACCCTGCTATCCAATCCCAGTTAACGCATCGTTATAATGGCAATAATAATACTTTATTGGCAAATACACAACTTGATAATCTTCTTTACACGGGAGATGTTCAAGTAACGAGTAATACGGCAAGCTTTTTCTACAGAGAATTGCCAAATATGTTAATCCGTGTTCAAACACTTAGAACAGCTTTTGCCGCCTATAACGCGGATAACAATTTGTTAGGCAAAACAGTTGTTAAATTTCGTAGTTCATTTTCTAGTTTATCAGCTACAGACTATAAGATTGTAAACATTTCTGGGTCAGAAGGTGCCGATGGTGTATCTAATAACGAAATCACCAATATTGTTAATACTAAAATTGTACAATTGCCCTTGTTGAATGCTGGAAGTGTAACATTCATTGAATTGGAATTTACACCAAATGATACCCGAAATTATAACAGTAAACGTATCATGTTTAAAACAGAAGTCAAGAAATACACGCCCACTTTATTGAATACTCCTGATACTGACGACTATAAAATTAATGTTGTTGCGGACAACGACGGTTCCAGGGCATCAAACGTTCTTGCATCACTTGCATACAAAACAAACGGTGTAATCAACTATGATGAAAACTTTGAAGTATATAACAAGTTACAAAAAACTGATCTATTAACAGGTGTTGACTACGATAATATTGATGGTGAACTTATATTTGGTTACACCTCGTTATCTACAAATTTTACCCCTATAAATGATGCTGCAATCCCTGTTGTTGTCACACAAAATAAACTTTACTATAAAACAACATTCAATCCTAAAGATATAGAATCACTAGCTGAGCGTGTTAATGTAGGAACGTACACAATGATTGTTAGTTTTAGACCATCTGATCTTTATAATTACAACGAATCTGAAACTATTTCTAGAAATTTTGCCGTTTATATCGCCAATAGTGTTGGTGTTGTGGCAATTAACGATCCCGTCCCCTCCACTGTAGTATTTAATAAGGTACCAACGCTTACGCTTACGTTAACAGCTACCGTGACATTTGGAAATGACGTATCCCCCAAATCCGGTAACTTATCGTTTTATTGGGGCAATCAAACAGATGATTACCCCGTATTTGATGAAAATCATCTTTTATCTACATCCAAAAATGATAAGACAACAGGCGTTATTCCTGTTAGTGGATTAAGTGGTGACTATTCATTGATTATTAATACTGCGGATAATAATGATGTCATGTTGACCCCTCGTTATAACCCATACCTTATTTATGCCAAATTAACCCCAACAACCGATAATTATCCCGTTATAATTCAAACTGTGGCCCAAACCGTACAAATCAATCCTTCTCTTGTTATCACAATTTCAAGCGAAAGACATAATACTTCTGTATCTGGTCCCAATACACTTTCCTCCATCGAAGTCGGTGATGCCGGGGATGATATTACTCTTACAGCAACTCTTTTTCATCATAATGAACCATATACAGGTGGTGTAGCAAACTTTATGATCACCAAAGAAGATAAAAACGGTAATATATCTACATATGTTGTAGGCGTTCCATTCACAAATAATGTGGCAACATTCCATACAAAAACGGTCGATAATTTGAAAAATCTTGTACAAGATGGGGTGAATGTTTCTCAATTTACAATGGGTTTTGGCGAATATGTTGTAGCATGTCATGCAACATTTGGTGACAATCGATATAAAGAGATAGACCAAGACTATCTTAACGGCTATTTGATTAATAATCGTACATCTACTTACAGTCTTTCAATTGACAAGACAAATATTACATATGGCCATATCCGTCCTGTAGTTACAACCACGTTTGACGAGGATTTTGTATACGGAGGTGCTTTTACTTATACCATTGTTTACACATCTGTAAATGGTGTTACAACAATCAAACAAGATCAAAATTTAACAAATGATGGTGATAAATTCGGATCTAATCCTCCTAGTAAAACATATACATTAGCACTCTCCACCTTGGTAGACAGCTCTAACAATATCATTGATTTAACAGTTGGATCTTACAGTATCACATCAACATATTCTAGTGATCCCAACTTTAGTGGCACGTCAAGTAATACCGTATACTTTGTCGTAAATAAAGAAGATGTCACTATTAATCCGTTGAATAACTATTATCTTTCTTTAGACACATCTCACGCGTTTACATTAAGCGCGACATTGGACAATACAGATATAACCGATTCAAGTGTCAAATTTGTAAACACAACCACAAACCAAATTTATTCGGCAATACACTCGGGTGGCGTTTATTCAGTCACTGACAATGGTAACGATTTGTTTGCTGGAACATATGAAATAATGGCATACTTTGCTGGCAACTTTAATTATAACAAATCAAACAATGTATTTAGCAATCTTATCGTTCAACGACAACAAAAGGCGATCACCTTATCTTTAGTTAGTCCAACCGCTAATGCATCAAACGAATACACATTAAGTGTCAATACACTTAGTGGCGATACCGTACACGTTTACTCGACTCACAAAAAGGAAGCTATTGCCGTGTTTTCACACACCGCTGATCATCTTTACAAAATTGCCGATACACTATTGAACGTTGGCTTAAACCACGTTTTTGTAACCGTTGTCCATCCAAACTACTCCGGCAATTCAAACATAGTTGACATTACTCGACCAAAGATGCCTCTCACAGTCTCATCGTTTACTTCATCTGCATCATCTGTTCTATATAAAGGCACTGTAACTCTTACAGCAAATGTGACTGTTACTGGCCGTGGATATACCGTAACAGAAGGTGAAACAATGGACTTTTATGTCAACGGCAGTCATGTCGGTACAGTAGATGTTATAAGCAACACTGCAACGCTTCCCAATGTATGCCTCCGTGAAATGGGCGCTAATGTAATCGTTGCAAACTTTGTAAACAGCAAGTCGTATGTCTGTGAGAATACACATTCATCAATTTCCGTCAATGTTGTCAAAGCAAACATGGACGTAACATTATACGATGAAACATCTTCTGATATGAATAAGCTTAACAATAAAACCGTCTCATTATACCTTGGCGGATTAACACCAACTAACAAGAGTAATACGACCGATGATGTTGTTGAATTTAGCCGTATCAATTCGGGCACTGCCACTTTTTACAACAACAATGACATCATTTACGATAATGTGCCTATCATTAACGGTGTCGCATCCATCTCATTATCGATGGACTTGGTGTCGTATAGTATCAAGGCAACCTTTAACGGCAATGTCAATTACAATGCAAGCGTATTTTCAAACACTATCACATTCACAACTACCCAAAAGGCCATTTCTGATTATTACGCATCTGTCACCATTGGCGAAGACTCAAAGAATGATGGCAAGACATGCTACATTGTTGCAAACGTGGCATTGAAATCCGGCGTGGCGTCCATGCCAGCATCAAGCCTTTTATTGAACACTGGTGTGGTGACATTTACATATGAAGGCGTAACGAAAATCGTCAACCTTGTCGACGGCGTGGCAACTGCAAACTTTAAATCGTCAAGCAAAAACAATTTACCAACGGTCGTTTACAGCAACACGGCGTATTCGGGAACATTGTCGGCATCATCGGTTGCTTGGCCCGTTGACCCTTTTACGATAAATTATCCAGAATTTATAACAACTTGGTTTGCACCAGGTAGTGGCGTAACAAGTAATTTTTACAACCCTTTTATGGCCAGTCAAAGATCTTATTACACTCTTGATAACTCTAAATTATTATTTATTAAAAATCGGGATAGTGCCAGCATTACAATCAGCTTTTATGCTCAGAGTGTTAAGGCAAAATTGGTTGATAACATAACAAATCCTGGTGATAATAAATCAACTTTATATATAAATAGTCCAATTGTTATAAGTGGCGGAAAAACTCTCATGGTACAAAATGCATCTACTAATATATACGGATTTTACTTTAATATAGCTAAAACAGGAGTTGCAATAGGAGCATTCAGTATTAATGCAAGTCTTACTACCGACTCGTCTGGAACAATAAATGCATCATCTGGATACTTTACAAATAATTTTGCATTGTTTGATTTCTCTACCAACTCGACAAATAATTATGAATTTAGCATATTAGCAAATGTTTAAGACATAGAAAAACGATACAGCTTTTTCACAAAAAGTCTTACCAAAAATTCTTAAATTAACAATCTCGCTAGAAAGTGCTCCCATAATTTCAAATTATTAAATAATTTGAAATAATTTAATCCACAAAAATAATCTCTAAAATATAAGAACAGTCAATAAATATAAAACTAATCCGGTGTTGCTATTTTTGTGAATGTTTATCCATCTTTATCCCCCTTTTAACACGTATGGGCGACTTGTCAATGCGTCGCTTCTTTTTGTAATGCGTCAATATATCCTGCAATTTTCGCTTGACCGTCTCCAAATGCTTATCCTTTACAAACTTTTCCGTTCCCAAAAACTTTATAACACGCACACAATTCTCTGGCTGTGAACGCATATTTAAACACAAATCATCCAACAATACCGTATTGTCCGGTCCGTGATTTGGTAACTTGTAATGCTCCCACAGCATATCCAGTTTTTTAAGATGATCGTCGCCATATAGCTCCATACTTTTGTCACAATTGTCCGAATTTAAAATGCGCTGAAGACGCCGATGTTTCGCACTCACAATATTCTTGGCAATAAAGTCGACATAATCGGGGCTCGCCGCCGACCAAATCGATACAGAAAAATTCTCAAAAGCCCAATCCAAAAAATCTTGCAGGCCCGGTCGTTCAAGAATAACATATGCATTCTCAAAATTATGGTGCTTAAACTGCTCCACATGTTTCGGAAGTGTTTTTCGAGAACGCATATCTATAGAATAAATCAAGGTTTCATCAAGATCTAAATAAAGATTGATTTTTTGAGTAGGCTTTTTCTTTACCAAACTTTTAAAACTTGACATTTTTTTCTTGTCTTTATTACATACAAAATTTTAAATATTCTTTTGGAATCGGTTTTGTTATTCCCATATTTTTATAATACTGAATAGCATCTCTTGCCACATTTTGCTCTGCTTCCTGATCTGTATACCCTTCCTTTCCCGTTAAAATCTTTCTGGGCACACTAAAAACGTCTTCTCCCGTAGGAGTTTGATCTGTAACCCTTGATTCATAAATATATGATACAAAAGTATTATTCATTTCAATAGGATACGTTCTGTATTGTATTTTTATTGTTTTATGCAAATCAAACAATTCCTTTAATCGCGTCTTTGGGTCGGCCAAAAATTCGTATGAAATGGGTATTTCTTTCTCATCTAACAATGAGGCCATAAATCTATAACATACAACAAATCCCATACCTTTTTTATATTTACTATCCACCACCATATTTAATGCGGCTAAAAAAGATTCAAAAACATCCTCCAACACTTTTAGTTTATTTATCACACTAAGGTCTCTTGGGCAGTATATGTAATCGTAAAATCCTAAAGATTCCGATAAATCACCGATCCATTTCGTTTGAATAATACGAATTTTTATTTTTGTTAGCAAATCCACTGCATCTGGCATATTTAAATATGGAAAACGGTTTGAAATGTACCACAATACACAATTATTTAACAAATTATCCCCCAATGTCTCATACAATTCGTAATTACTTGCAACATTTACATCAGGACTTGTAAACGCCGTCATAAAATGTGTCATGTCTTTTTGATCCAATTTTAAATCTGATACCAACGGCACACGCTGATGTATCAGATTTAAAATAAACTCCTGAAATTGCCCAATGGGCTTGCCAACATGAACAGGTCCATAGACAATGGAGGGTTTTTTACTATGTTTATTTACATATCGGATTAATCCTTTTTGTTGTAAAAGTAAAATGGCTTGTCTAGACGCATTTTGTTCTCCTTCACTAATAGTACCCCCATCTCCTTCGCCTATTTTGTATTGGTTTCCTGTATATATATCAACATCATATAACTCTATATGAAATGTACCATCTTCTTTTCGTTCTTCTTTTCGAAGCAATTTTCGGGTCAGTTTATTAAAATCAAAGTAAAGTTGTTTTAATATTGTTTTCGGGTCTTCCAAAGATGTATTGTTAATATTGATATCCAATTGATCTAAAACATACGTGCACAACTTCTCAGTCACAACGTTTCCAATCCCAAATTTGTAATCTTTGTGATGATTAATAATAAACGCGGTCGCGCCAACTATCGCTTCAAACACGTTCTGTGACATTTTTTTTAATTTACTAATTTTTTCATCGCATAAAATATGAGCATTGATGCCTAAGGATTCAACAAATTTACCAATTATAGAGTCACGCAATAAATTAATCTTGACAAGTGTAAGCGTTTTTTGTGTCACCTGTGGATGTTTTTTAAAAATATACCACACAAGTATTCTATGCAAATCAAGTGTTCCAAGCGAGCGAAGAAAAAGGTAATTGTTAGTGTCATCATATGACGGATCCGTGAACGCGGTGTCGAAATAGGCCGCAGATGCAGGGGTAGAAAGCGTGTCAATATATTTTCGCTTTACTTTGGCACGCTCGAGAAGATCAATCACAAATTGCAGTCTTTCCATCTTTTCTTTATTTATCCCTTTTTTATTTTTAACGAATTGTTAAAAATAAAAATCAAAATCAGGCGGGGTCCCGTTCACAGTCAGCAAAGCTGACGCCTGCTCCGCAGGCACGCGCGACGGAATCAGATGCACCTCTTATTTTTGAAAATTTAATTTTTGGGGGTGCGGCCCTTTTTTAAAGGGCTGCTTAGAAGCCTCTCACAATAATATTCTCTTTATCCATCACATTGCAATCCACAAAAAACTTTGCAATATTCTGCCGTTGGTCGCCTGAAAACTGTAAATACTCGTCATCGCCGTCTTCCTTTTTTAACACGCTTCCGCTACAATTATAACACTTTTTGATATATTTGACAAGCTTTGGCAAGTCATATTTGTCTGGGATGTCCGTCACCGTCGTCACATACTTTTTCGCATTTCGTTGCTGGATCGAAATAACCACCTTGAAATCGTCATCGTCGCTATCGACATACACTGTTTTTTTAGAGCCATCAAGCTCCTTGTCGAGATCTTTCAAGTTGTTTGTGTTGAAACGAAGCATGTTTCTTTCTTCTTTCTTTTTTCTAAATTAAATAAAAATTTCAATTTTATTACAGGCTCTCTTTTATTTTTTCTTGTGTGTGGATTTAGAAAACGGTGATCTCTTTGATTTTTTCTTGTGTTTAGATCTAAACAACGATGATCTAGACAACGATGATCTAGACGATGATCTATACATTTTTTTTAAGGCCGCCGAAGAACCTTTATACGCTATAGATTTCGACCCATTCTTTTGATAATCCTTAATCTGTTCTGAAGTAAGCTTACCATCAGATATACGTTTTTCAATATGTTTCTGTACATTTATCTCATGTATTTTTGAATGTAATTTTAAATCTAATTTTGATTGTATATACTCCTTTAATTTTGATTTTATATGGTCAAATTCCAATAATTTTTTGTCCCCACCATCAAAATGTTTTACCAAGACAGGAGAAAAGTTTTTTACAAATTTAACTACTTCTTTATTTACTTCTTTATCTACTTCCTCATTGATTTTTTTTATTGTTTCTTCTAAAAATTCATCTATCAATATCAAAACAACATCTTTATTAATAGTCTCATAAACATAAGGATTTACAAAGATGGGGTCGATAATGTGTCCTTCATCATCGATATGCACAGGGTCCTTTTCATCATTAAAATCTGCATCATAATTTTTTACCAGTTTATATGACTCACAACCTTTCCAGTCTGTCATTTTTAAAATATAACCTTCCAATTCTAATAATTCACGTGGATCAACTGTAATTTTAAATTCTAAATCTACAAATTTAACAATTGATGGAATAATGTTTGCATCTCTGATCCAATCATGTGCTCCATACATTTTTAAGGCTATGATCAAACATGCCATTATATGATGAACGGCTGATTTATTTTCCAATATTTTAGAATCCTGTTCAAAGTCTAGTTTTTTTTCTTTTACTATTTTTTCAAATAATTCTATTGCACAATTTATCATAATATTAAAAATTTTTGATCTTGTTATACTTATATCTTTTACATCAAATTTTTTTCTAAATACATCATTTACAAAAATCGGACTACTTAAAACTTTATAACAAAGTTCTTTCAAAAGTTTTTTAGCATTTTCTGTAGAAGCTTGTGCCATTTATAAAATAATTAATTTTATTAAAATAATGTTTTATACACCTCCATATGCATCGTTCCCATATCCTCATTACAGGTCGAACACACCACCTCCAAATTGTTAATCTCATTTGACCCGCCATCATGCACCGATACAATATGCCCGCAATGGTACCCTTTCTGGTACGACAACTCCTCCTCGCAACAATAACACTGGCCCATCATCTGGTTGGCATACCGTTTGTTCCACACCTCCATTTTGATCTTTTTAGGCAACGCGTCGCGCTTTTTGGCCAAAACCGTGCTTGAACAATGCTCTATCGCCATTGGGTCCGCTTCCAATCGCGACACCCACTCATAATGTCGAAACAGTCCAAGATAAAATGGCACAGCTGTCTTTGCCAACTGCTGACGACGTTTCTCATCGATTGTCACACCCCACCGTGTCCATTCCTCCGAGGTGCGTGACCCATAAAACGTATTTAATCGTTGTATCGACTCAATCAAGTCCGTCGCCTTCATCCGTTGAAATAGCCCCAGCATCTCCATCCTTTTCAACACCTGTTTAACGTTAATGTTCAACATTGTAGGCTTGTCGCTATCTTTACAATACGTACCAAATTTATCAGTAAACCATTTCTCGACTGCCGGCGCGGCGCAAGATGCCATCAATCCTCGAAACAATTGCACTGGCACGTTTTGGTTGATAATGTTATACAACCTATACATCTCCTCCTCTGTATTGATCAAATAACGGTCCACGCGTATGGTGAGCATTTGGATCTCCGGAAACGTCGTGCGAAGTTTGGCAAGGACATGCAGACGATGTTGGCCATCAAACACAATGTATTCGTTTTTCTCCGGATACGATCCAACCGAAATGCTTCCTGTAAACACTACATCGCGGTGTGTTTCATAATATAACTTTATATTCTCATACATCTCGTTAGCATGATGTTCATTTTTACACCTTTGGAAAGGTGGTAAGCTCATATTGTCAAGCAATTTGCCGATAGGCAACTCGGTATAATCAATTTGGGCACGGGATAGGGGAAACATCTTGAATTTCTTTAAATTTCTCTAAATAAATTTATACATCTTTAAACGTCTTTAAACAGATTTATTAAACATTTAAAAGCACGCACAACTCGTGCATAAAATCTTGATTATAATTTAGGTCGTCAAAATTTAAATTGTCCATATACACCTGCTGGGCACGCATCGAATCGTCCAGCAACTTTTCGCGTCGTGACCGGTCATCCGACGATAAGCGGTCTCTTTCCTTTTCAATGCGCTCAATCACTGTATCATAAATTTCCTTCGTAATCATCTTTACAGGCACTGTAAGTTTTTTGCACAACAAACGGGCCTCGATGTCTTCCTTTAGGTTTCCTTGGACATCTAAAATCTTGAATTTTTTACGCGCCATATCTGTACAGCACACCATCATTTTATTATCCGGTGTTTTGATAACGTGATCGACGCAGAAACCCGCAAGGCGTTTCTGGCCACCAAAAAAATCTCTTTCAGTATAATACTGGCGCATTGTATCCTCCAACTGTTTGGGTTCCAAGCTGTCAACCGTATAAGTGGATGAAAGCTGGTTGCGGATGGTATTGTTGACGGTATTGTGAGTCGTTGTAGCCTTGTTACTACCTTCACGCGCAAGAGTCTGGATAAAGGCATCGCATTGAGCGATTTTCAGTTCAAGTTTGGTGATGGTTTTATCGTGTTGCTTGCCAAGCAAATCGTGTTGTTTTTCAAGCTCTTCAAAACGAACTTGTAGTTTATTGTATTTTTCATAATCAACTTTATTTTTTTCAAGTTCTTCATAGCGAACTTTAAGTGTTAAATATTTGTCGTAATCCACTTTATTTTTTTCAAGTGTGGCTTGAAGATCTTTAATTATATTTACTTTTTCTTCAATTTCGAAATAATGATCATAATTTATATTTTTTATTTGTAGATCATAATCATCTTTTATTTTTTTTATTTGCAAGTCATAATCATCTTTTAAAGTTTTTATTTTTAATTCATATTGTTCACTTGCTTTTAATAAAATATTTTTTTTACATGTTTCCATATGATTATTCATATTTGATTTATTTATAAAAGTTGTTGAACAGCCTTTACATATAAAATTATTCCCAAGTTCAATACCTCTTATTTTTAAACATGTTTTATTACTAACCAAATGTGTTTTCAAAATATACTTTGATTTGACCATTATATTACAGTGTTCGCACTGCATTTTTATTTATATAGATTTTTTAAATTAATATAAAAAAATTATAAAAATTTTGTAAAAATATAATAAAAATTTATTTTTTTACAAAAAATATAATCAAAAAAATTTGCATGAAAAAAACGATTTGACCTGTTATGCCTTAAAAAGTTACAGTTTAATATATTTATAAAAATCAAGTTTTGAAAAAATTTTTTACATCTACACACTCATAGAATGTGGATGTAGCAAAATAAAAAATTCTAAAAAATATAGAAAATACTAAAAATTAACCAATAGTTTTTTTAATCGCGTCAATAAACAAGTCAATTGTCTTTCCTTCTGGTAAAATAAAACGTTCTCTATTAGCTTGTTCTCTATAGTCTTTAAGTCTTTGAAACACATATTGTTCTACTATAGACATTGTCTCTTCATCGCCACACGATTGATAATAAATGACTTCGTGTTCATCTGTCTTATTGTATACAGAAAGTCTATTTGTTAGATTAGTAGCCTTGCCAAGAATATATTTGCCTTCCTTTTTATGAGAAGGAGTAGTAAGAATATAAATTACATTTTGTTCTGTATACTGGATACGTGGTTGCAATTTTACATATTTTTTTGTTAAATATTGTATTTTAATTTTTTGTTCTTTGTTTTTCAAGAGTAATTGTTGAAAACTTTTAGTTTTGCCAATATCAATTTTTCCAGTTAACATTACTTCATATATCCATGATGATATTTTTGCATCAAATTGAGGAGAAATCCATTGAGCAATATTAATAGCAACATAAGGATGAACCCAAGTTTTTTGTTCAGAACCCGACCCTGTTTGGTGGGTAATTAGTTCCGATATCGTGATTCCGATATCGCTAGAAAGCGCCTTTAGATAAGCTCTAGTTCTATCAAGTGAATTCCAGTGACCAAACAATTTTCCACCAGCCTTACAAAGGTTAGTTATATTAATATAACCATCTTCTCTACTTTCAACGTACATATCATTGCCAAGATCAAGAGGTTGCAGTTTATATTCATCAGACTGATTTTCATTTATATCTTTATTTTCTGAATTTTCATCTAATTCTGTATCAGCTTCATTATATATTCTATTTAAAATTATATCTTGAAAAACTTTATCAGATTGATAGATTTTTTGTTCGAGTTTGGTGATTGTTTTTTCATTATGTTTTTCAAGCTCTTCATAACGCACTTTAAGACTTAAATAATTGTCGTAATCCACTTTATTTTTTTCAAGTGTGGCTTGAAGTTCTTTTATTGTATTTTCATGATTAAAAATCATTCGTTCAAGTTCTACTATATTATCTTCATTATTTGTTAATTTTATATTTTGTTCATTTATAATTTTTTCTGATTTTTCAAGCTTTTCTTGAAGCTGCTCATTTTTTTGAATTAGCTCATTATTTTCTTTTTTATACACTTCAGTTGCTTGTAATACTATAAAATCTGTACAAGATTTTTGATGAACAGTAATATTTAATTTTGTCATAAATATATGGTTACATCCATTACATTTAAATTTTGAATCAATAGCCACTCCTCTTTCTCTTAAACATTTTTTACTTGTTATCAAATGAGTCTTTAAAGTCGTTGCATTTTTAAAAGTACTTGAACAGTATTGGCAAATATTTTCTTTCTCCATTTTATATTTAATAATTGTTTATGTTTATTAAATATTAATATATAAAATTTATTTACTTATGACTAAACTTTTCCACAACACACGCTTTGACGGGCTCTTCTCCTTTCTCTTTGCCATCTTTATAATATCTTTCTTGTGATGCAACTTTAGCAACTCCTCGATGGTAATCGGTGTCTCGTCCGTGATGCGATGCAATGGCCGGCACGCCTTGCCTGTGCTTCGTTTCCATTTCATATTCTCGCCACCGCATTCGACGATTTTCCCCTTCTCTAGATAAGGCACCACTTGGATCCATTGCTCTTTAAACCAACGCGTCAGGCCTTTTCTAGAACTTTTTTTCACGCTTTTTTTACCCTTTTTTGGACTTATTTTGCCACCCATTTTTTTGTACAGCGAAACGATGCGACTTGATCTGTAGATGGACGACTTTTCTCCGTATTCCTTGTTGGCCATCTCCAAGGCTTTTTTGTAAACCGGACTCGTCTTGTCCATATTTATAATTTCTTAAATAAATAAGAAATTATGTGCATGAAATATTACACAGCATGTTGAATTTTTAGTGACTGATTAAATACATATAATATTTAAATTATATGTAGCACTTCCTATATTTAAAGAACGATCGTGGATACAAATAGTTAATTTAAACGTAACGTTTTTGGTACGGCTTTTTGTGAAAAAGCCGTGTTTACTCCACAAATCGCAATCGTGGCATAAACAGTTTTTGCAACTGGTCAATTACCTTTTTAAACTGCTCTCGTGTTTTGTAGAATTTTTTAAACAAATCCTTCTCCCCATATACCGTCTCCAACACCTCATCAAATGGATTGATCATCAGTTTCATATAATACAAATAATCAATCTTTAGTGACTCCGCATGTTCTTTGAAATAATCGGTATCCTCCATCTTCTCGCCTAGTTTATCTCCATTCTGGGTAATCACGTATCCCAACCTCTCCCCCGCCGACACGTGCGACCCCCTTGCCCGCATCCGTTCCGCCAACTGGATCTGTGCCGGCAACGACAACTTTACATACTCTTTGAAAATCAAGTATTCTAAATTGTGCAAATACGATTCGTCCTCTATATCCTCCTTTCGACCAAACGCCGTAATGATATTTCGCAACACGTCCATATTGGCCTCTTCGTGATACAATCCCAGTTCCTGTAAACGTTTCTTGCACTTTTTGTCGTCAATGTGCAACGGTCGTATCTTGTAATCGGCAATCGCCCCAATGCCTTTGGTCACCACCAAATCCTTGATGGGCAACGCATTTACACACAATTTTTTCACGTCCTCGAAAAGTTTCCACAATACCACGTCCAAGTCTTCGCGATAAAACGATTTCAAAATCGTGTTGGCATATGTGTCGCGAATGTATTTGCTATTGTCACGACGACTCAACAACACACCGCGTTTGGCAATCTTATTGTCGACATTGCCATCCAAGTCGCATTTCAATGCCATATATCGCTTTTTGGTCAAGATAAGATACCGCCAATAAATCTGCTCTTCGTATGCAAATTTCATCGGCTTTGGAAACAACGAACTGATTTCAGATTCGACTTGACGACAAAACGAATCCAGATCTTTGGCCTTTGTCTTGTCCGCGTATTCTGAAAAATTAATGTAACAGGAATCCGTATTTTTAAGAATAATACGACCCACACCTCCCAAAAATCGACCAGATTCGGTTTCAATGTCATATACATAGTCGTCGGCTTTGGTATCCGGCAACGTGATGATTTTCTTGACAGCATCAGGATTTGCGCGAAAGGTATCGCACGTATGCAACGTATAAATATTCTCTTTATCTGTACGCGTATTCATTGCGACATTGAATCCAAGTGAATGCAACAAGGTATAAAGTCCATGTGCACCGATTTTTCCTTTGCATTCGTTTTGCCACTCGCACCCTTTAAGAAATTGAAGTTTGAACGAGTCTTTTCCATTCAAGATAAAATAAGGCACTTTTTTATATCCTTCCTTGTCATAAAATAAACGATGCCATTTGTTCACAATAAAAGACGTATATTCATTTTTGTTTGGCACCAATTTGTCCCCTACGATTTTCCATTCAAATAAAGGCTCACATCGTTTTAATGTAAACTGGGCAAATTCAAGATTTTCATCGATAATTTCCCAGATATGTGTTGTGTTTGTTTGACAGTTTCCTTTAGCAAAAAATAAACCCCAAATGTATGCCAAATCGTCGCATAAATTCTCGGATGGATTGCATGTATAGTCCGTCTCTGAAATATAAGCGGTCTGTTGAGGCGTTTCATTAAACACACATTCCTTACATTTTTTTTCGCAATTTACTGTTCTGTCAAACTCAAATTCAAGTTTGTGTTCTTTGCATTGAATACATTCGTAGACTTTTCCTTCAATGATTGCATCTTTAATCTCCATTTCCAAAAAGTCTTCTTTGGGCGGAAAACTATGATACAATTCTGACCCAATATTCAACTCGGTCGGCTTGATTTTATTTTTATCCTTATCAAGCAAACTGTGGTCTTCAGTCACATCAACGCACCCCGTATGTGTCAATACGCGAAACATCTTTTTGATCGTTTTATGACGAATGACACGTCGCACGCGACTCCAACAATCGCCTGTCCATACTTTTAAAATATTCATAATACGAAAGGCACCGGTCGACACAAATGGTAAAGTCTGTTCTTTTTCGCGTCGATTGGATTCAACATCATCGGATTTAAATTCGTCATAATTTTTCCAGACTTCTCCAATCTCATCAATCCGTAGAATGTCAACCGTTTGGTCTTCATATCGAACAAGGATAGGCGTGTCACCTGTTACGCTGTCTCCGTAGATCAACTTTGCCCCATAATTTTCTACAAGAAATTTTGATGCCTTCTCAATGCTTTGTCGACCTTTTGCTGTTGTACATGTTGCGCCATAAAGAAATGGCAAATAACCCTTTCGTGTTCCCATCCCGCCATACATGCTATTGTGAACAATAAGATCCCCAACGCCTGCCGCAAAATGATGATTTTCGGTTTCAATGTCATAAATATACTCTACTGATTCTTTTTCTGTATATTCATACAAAACATTGTATCCATCATCGCTTGCCTCGCAACAATCGCAAATTTTTACATATGTTTTATTATCAAGTGTTATACCCTTTATGCCAGTTAAAGATTCTTTTTGACAACACCATTTACGATATTTAATTTTTTTTGTGTTTGTATAATATTCAATAATGGATGATTGACGTTCTTTCATAACATCAACAAGTCTATCAATTGCGTCTAATAGTTTTTGTCGTGGGATACGTTCACAAATAATTTTAACCCCTCTGTAATAGACATATCCTTCTTTATTGAAAAATATTTTTGTTTGATTTCTGATAATATCAGGCTGTAATTTTTTAATTTCGGGAACAGGTGTTGAATCTGTGATTGTTTTTATAGATGTGTGATTTTTATTACGAAAAGATGTACAACATTGCAATCTATAAATGCTATCTTTTCCAGGTGATAAACTAATACTTACAATGTATCCTAATGATTTTGCTAGATAACACAATCCAGCTGATCCTATTTCTCCTTTATTTGTAATAACAACGCCTTTCTTTAAAAGTCTACTACCATCACCTGCATAATAACCCATAAAAAATGATTGACGTGTATGTAAATCAGCTGAAAAAATTTCAGACGGAATTCGCTTTGTACCACGTGCATCATAAAATAATTTTCTGTATTTATTACACAATAAAACAATCGAACCTTCTTTGTTATTTACAGGTTTTAAATGAAATACACCTGCCGTTTCATAAAATGGAGAAATAATCATATTTAAACCTTCGCATTTTTCTGCAAGGAGCTTTACGCGTTCAAGTAGATTATAATTATTGTTATAAATAATCCATGACGACTTTGCCTTTTCTAAAACACCCCATACCCCACAAGTTCCTTCAGCAAAAAACAAACCCCATAAAAATGCTTGTTCATCGTTGATATTTTTTAATTGAAACGTATCAATCGTTTCATTGTTAATTGTGTCAAATAAAGGCGTTTTTGGTGTATCCGACGGCAACGGAAGAGTTGCATGCAATAGCTTGTCGCCAATCGACACATCAATCGTTCTAACTTCCTTTGCATTTTCATCCAACAACGAATGCTCTTCTGTCACATCTACGCATCCCGTATGTGTCAATACTCGTTTAAGAGGCGTTCGAATAGGGTGACGAATAACGTATTTGATTGGTGTAAACCCTTTCTCTGTCCATACCGACAAGCCTTTACGAGGTTTTGATACTTCGTTCAAGTCATCGTCCGATATCCATAACGAGTCGCTGATTTCTTCCATCGTCAAATACATAAATGTGCCATCTGCATCAATGCACGGAATCGGTGTATTGGGAGCCACGCTATTTGCCGAAACTTTATAAGATAATTGACGCTTGTCCAAGACTGTAATCATACGTTTTTTGTCGTCGTATTCGGCGCTTCCCTTGTCCTTCATTTCATCCAATTCAATTGTCATCTGTTTCATCTCTGCATTTGTCCTTTTGCGTGCATCCAACAAGTTTTTCAGCAACGTCGGTAATACGCCCATCGGCTCTTTCATAAATCGATGACGCTGTTTATCGCACACCACCTCCTTTTTGGTCGTCTTGATCTCTGCCCCCGGACACGTGCAATTGATATGCTCTTCCCATTCAATCACGTGACACTTTTCATCCGGAATGCTTGGATCCAAGACCAACGTGCTGTAATCAATATTGTTGCTGATAATCGTGCTTGGATACAAACTACTGAAATCAAATGACACCACCATCTCATACAATCCCGGCACCGGTGGAAACACGTATGCACCCGTAAACCTGTCCGACTCGTTTGTCACAAACGAATCCTTATCAATCACAATATTATCAGCCATACACTTTTTGTACACCTGTGAGAAAATCTTGATTTGTTGCCCTTGCGTAAACAACGTAAACATCGGTGTGTTACACGTGTTGCTCATCTCACACAAACCAATCCAGATCTGCAATTTCTCAAATAGTTTCAAGACCAAATTGCTATCTTGGACGCAGTATTTGCCTACCAATGCCAAGCTGTCCGGCGTAAACATACGATAGCACTTGAAAATACCTTTAGGTGTCAGCGGATCTTTGGACGCCGCCAAAAACTGATCCGATACCGTTTTCAGCTTGTAATTTTCCAACTTGTAATCGCGTTGAATGATGGGCAACAAATCAATCCAAAGACGCCCATGTGCATCCAAATATTTAAACTCTTGATTTTTGAACGCCGAACTGCTCCAACTGATCTCTTTCATCTTGCACGGCACGCCACGCATACATGAAAATTGTGTAAATTGGCGCTCGATATTACACACTTTGGACCGCTCGTATAGATACAAGATATCAAAAGAAAAGATATTGTAGCCACAAATGATTTGCGGGTTTTTTTCCAAGACCAAATCCTTGAATCCTTCCAACAACTGTCCTTCGGTCTCATACCCCAACACCTCAATGCCTTCGCCAAGTTTGTCCATATTTAAATCCACAATCTCGCCCTTTTTGTTTTTGCACAAAGTTAGGATGTATTTCTCAAACTTTTCCTCGGGATCGCCGTTTCGTGCAAACACGCACGAAATCTGAAACACTTTATCTTCCGGTTGCGACGATTGTGGAAACACGTTGGGATTATTTGAATTGACCTCAATATCAAAGCTAAGAATGTAAGGCCGTGCTGGAACTTTGCCCTTATTGTCAATCGGCGCAAAATGGCGATAACTGCAAAGAAACTCGTGATGACACAAACTTTCACGCTCGTCTTCGCTCTCGCGTTTTTTGCCCTTGAATGCAAACCAGCTGGCCGGCTTGATGTCCATCATACACATAAATTGCAAAACGGGATTGGCGTCGGATTCGTGTACTTTCAAGGTGATTTTGGATCCGCTAAAAAAGATAGGCTGACGCAATTTGTAAGAAAATGTGCGAATATTGGTGGTCGTCTTGAAAAAACATTTGAGAAAGGGATAGGTCTTGTCAACATACTCACCGGTTTCCGTCTTGTCTTTTTTGGCAAAGTAAAGTTTTTTCTTGCTTACAAACTCCATCTTGACAATCGAGTTGAACGACATCTCTTTTAGTTTGGTTTGAACGACGCTTAGAGATGCCGGCGACCATGTTTTATCGGTAGGCAACTCGATGTAAATGTAAGGCAAAAAGTCGTCAATTTCAATGTAAATGCTTTCATTTTTTCCAGACAGACAAAAGATGCGGAGTTTTGTCGCACCATACTCCTCGTAATGATGCCAGTGATACGGAAAGGCTTGCAATGACATTTTCGCGATCGTGATGAAACGATTACGTTTTCTTATTTTAAAATTTGCGTTTTAAAATATCAATTTTAAGCGGAGAGGGGTTTCGCCCCCTCACGGCGAGTAATATTTGGCTACGCCCACTTTGAGAAGCGACCCTTTTCTAAAGGGTTGTTTTTAATACCGCCGCGAGGGGCGGGACCCCTCTGTGGAACCGCGCTTTGGGGGTACGGCCCTTTTCTAAAGGGCTGTTGAGGGGTTTCGCCCCCTCACGGCGAGTAATATTGGGCTACGCCCTCTTTGAGAAGCAACAGCGGGCACGCACGGCGAGTTAAAGAATACTTTATGGAAGGCGTAACTGCTATACAATCTATTTTTATCGCTTTTTCACAAAATATATTGATTCCAAAAATATTACGTTTAAACTATCAATAAATTGATTAACTATAAAATCAAAGTCTAAAAATAAAATATACTAGTATGATCTAAATAACGATTTGATAAATATTTTTTATTTATAGTTTTTTAGATGATCGAGTCTTTTTAGATGATCGAGTCTTTTTAGATGATCGAGTCTTTTTAGATGATCGAGTCTTTTTAGATGATCGAGTCTTTTTAGATGATCGAGTCTTTTTAAAATCGACATAATATTCTCTTATACGATTTCTTATCATGTCTTCTGTTATAACTTTTTGTTGTGGTATACCTAAATAAGCTTTAAAAAACATCAAGTCGTCTGTATTTTTTAAGTTGTCTACAAGGGTTTGTCTAACCCTAACCTTAACTCCCTTATTTATGTCACGTTCTAATTTAACCAATTCTTCGTTCAACATGAATTTTGCAATATTTATACTAGTGGCACCTATGTAACTTTCTAGTGGCGGTGGCGTGTCATCAGCATCAGCCATCTTTATTACATAATAAATTTTTTACGCGTTTTTATATTTTATGAAAAAAAGCAGTGACATATTTAGTTGGTTTAATCAAACCTCATTGTTATTACATTTTTCTTTTTCACAAAAAGCGGTAGGTATGGAAATAAAAATTTATATTTTTAGGCATTGGATTTTTACTATAAATCCAATTATAAATCTGTTTATTGTAATTCAGACTTAAAGCGACACATTTAAATTAATTTTTTGTAGAATAATTAGATTTTCTTTATTTTAGAATTAATTTTCTGAGAACTTTTACGTTTAATTTGTTTGGATAGACTTTTACGTTTAATTTGTTTGGATAGACTTTTACGTTTAATTTGTTTGGATAGACTTTTACGTTTATTTTGTTTGGATAGACTTTTACGTTTAATTTGTTTGGATTTCTTGATGCTTTTTTTAGCCTTAAATACTAATACAAAATCATCTTGTTCATCTTCATTTATAACGACATTAATTTTTTCAGTAGAAAAGCTATTGTATGCTTTAATTGCTTGATGTAAACTTATACGTGTTTTTGGATTTTCGTCTAACATATTTTTAATTAATTCTTCTATTCCAACATAATAGATAGAATGGACATCTTTAACCAACAATTTAAATAAGAATTCCAGCACTTTTCCAAGAGAGAAAATGTCAGCTTTAGAACAATCAAACATTACGTCACTATAATTATTTACTTCTGGTGCGTTACATGCGGGCGTTCCTGCATCTTTATAACAAGTGTCTGTGTCAGACCTTATAGCAAGTCCAAAGTCGATGATAGCAAGTTGCGTTTGTTCTTTATCTAAAAATACAATATTTTCTGGTTTAATGTCACGATTGTAAATGCCTAATGAATGAAAACAATTTACAGCTACTATTAATTGTCTAAATAAATTGTCAAAATCTTTAATTGTAATTTTTTGCCCCGACCTATTTTTTAAAATAATATAATTATACAAATCACCTCCATTTGCGTACTGTATTAACATCATCGCACTATCCTCGTCTTTTTCAAATCCTTCGACTTTAATAATATGAGGACACTTTTCAAGATTAACCAAAAAATCAGATTCTTGTTCTAACATTTCAAAATTTTTAAATGTATGTTTTTCTGTATCAAATTTTTTTGCCTTTTTTAAAATATATTGCTTTTTTTCGTCGCCTTTTTCGTATACTAGATAAATATCTCCAAAACTGCTCACTCGGAATTTTTTACGTGTATCTACGTATGTTTTGCCTCTTATTCTAAATGTGTTTTTTTTTTCTTCATCTAACATTTTCTGGTCCATCGTTTTACTTTATATAAATAAATATTTGTGAAAGTTTTATTAAATTAATTAGTTATTGTTAAAAAGTTGTCGAATTGCAAAAAGTTAAACCCAACAAAAAGTCATCTAAAAGTTATAAAGTTTGCGCCATTCTCCGTATAAATCTAAAAGCCCACAAAAAAATTTGAATTTAGAAAATTTTTTGGTTGGTTTAGGATTACCACCAGATATAATAAAAAAATAATAAAAGTTGAATTAGACGAAACTGAAATGCACTATGTATTGAAAAGTTTAAAAACAAAATTTGTCAATAAAGAAATCAAAGACATAATTGCTCAAGCAAATCCACAACGAAACGTTCGCGTTTGCGTTCGCTAAAACCCCGTCGTCGTTAATTTAAATGAAATTACAAATTAATTTAAATTAAAATAAAAATGGCCGACTCGAAAGAAACCGATTCAAGTGTCGAAGAAAATTTAAAATTCATGACGTGGACGTCATATTTAGAAGACCTCATCTCCAACTGGGCTGATAACGCCCTCAGTTACTCGTGGCTCAACCTTCAATCTGAAACCAAATACCGCCGTCTTAATTACATGTTCACCATCCCTATCGTGATTCTTAGTACCATTGTGGGCACCATCAATGTCGGTATGAACAGTTTATTTCCTCCCAATTTGGTGCAATACGGTCAAATCGGTACAGGTTCCATTGGTATTTTTACGGGCATTTTAGGCACATTACAAAACTTTTTTAAATACGCCCAACTCAGCGAGGCCCATCGCAGTGTGGCCATCAGTTGGCACAAATTTTACAGACAATTAAAAACCGAATTGTCGTTGGAGGCGATGTGCCGAAAACCGGCAGGGGAGTTTTTCAGGCACGCAAAGGCCGAGATGGATCGGTTGTTGGACAGCAGTCCGTACATCCCGTCGGATATAATTAAAAAGTACGCCAGCAAAAACAATACGGTCGAGTTGCCGGAGATTATTGGCAATTTGAAATCGACGACGGTATACCGCGGCGGGTTGCGTATGAGCCCCAAACAGAGCCCCAGCGAGAATTTTATAAAGATTATTGGCGACTCGGTGGACGCATTGGACAAATAAGCCGCTTTTTCAAAAAAACCGGCACCAAAAACGCTTTTTTGATATAATTTATTATATACAGACATGAAAAAACCTTATGGCTGAAGCTGAATACGAAGATCCATCTTTATTTAATAATATAAAAATTTCTCTAAGTCTAAGAGAGATAGAGACACAAATAGAAGGTATATACGATGGACATATGCACATAATAGATATAAATGATGAGGACATGGATGATAATACAAAATTAGCTAAAACAATAATTGAAAAACTAAATATTCCTAAAGTTATAATTTTCCAAGATCCTCGTCGGTATCATATAGTTGAAGTTGAGGTTAAAAAAATTGACTCAAATTTTCGACCGCATCATACAAAATCAAATAGTGGTTCTAGATTGAAAAAAGTTAAAAAGATAAATCAAAAAGCGTCAAGCGTTCGCGAAAACCCCGTCGTCAATAAGTGATATTTAAAAAAAACTTTTTAAATAAATGAATGCATTAAGAAAGGCTTTTACACAAAACGCGCGATATACCGAAAGCCAACTTTTGCTTATTGACCTCATCATTTCTTTTTTAAAATACATACAAAAAAAAGGATGTAAAACTAGCAACAATTTACACAATCTTATCTGTAATTTTATTATTATGTACACACCCTTGCCAAATAAAGACAATGCCAAATTTATCGTGTTTGATAAAAATCTAGGCGGAGGTGTATATGGAGATGTGTATGATAGTGGAATGTTTGAGATGGTGCCTATTGTCACAAAATCCCCCAAAATATTTATGACAGATTCAATCCAAGAAATATTTCTTAATGTTGTTGTCATTAATTCGTTAATAATGAAATACCCGTGGCTTCGACACCATCTTGTTCCTACATTAGGCTTATTTATATGCGGACACACTTATATAGATATAGATACAGATACAGATACAGATACAGAAAGAAAAAGAAAGCTAGTCAGTGTATGTGATGATACAAATGAAAAACCAAATATCCATCTTGTGCAGAAAAAAATAAAGGGTAAAACATTATACGATTTTTTAGAAATGAACCCTGTATCACTTTCATGGGTTAAAAAATGTTTGCTTTATCTTTTAAAAGCCTTAATTGTTCTTGAAAAGTCTAAATACAATGTGTATCACCGCGATTTACATGGAAGCAATATTATGATTGAAGATAAAACTGAAATGCCCTTTATTCTAGACTTTGGTATATCATCGTTTCAATTAAAATCATTAGACGTTTCATTTTGTTTTTATGACGAGATCAGGTATGACGGGAAAAGAGTGAAAAGTGCCGTAAATGATGTAAATAGTCTAATGCGAACATTTTACAAGTTTACAGTGGATGTAAAGATTAAAAAATTCTGTAAAAATATAACGAGATATTTATTTGGAAACTTGTGGAAAGCTGAAAATAAAAAGTTGTTTGCGTCAGGTGACAGTGACTTCTTTTTTGAAGATGAAGCGTATAGTACATTACATTTTTATGAAAACATGATAGAAAATGCATATGAACGCGCGCGCGTTCACGCTCACAACATGGCCATTTTAAATTTAATTACGTATTCAGCATTTAAAGACTTGATTGTATAATATGTGCAAAAACCTTGTACACATTTATAACCTCTGTGGCGAAATGGATATCGCGTCCGACTTCTAATCGGAAGAATGCAGGTTCGACCCCTGTCTGAGGTAATATAATTTTAAAATTAAAATTATATAATAAATTCATAAATAGTTGTACCGTTTTTGGCACGGCTTTTATGAAAAAGCCGTATTTTTAAACGAGATCGGCAAGATAATCTTCGTACGTGTAATAAGCTTGTAAAAGAACGATTAGGTTTTCATAGACCAGCGAAAATAGCGAGACACGCTGAACACCGACGCGGTTATAGATGGTATTGAGAAGCATATCAACGTCATGAAAGTAAAGAAACGCTTGCATTTTATCGATTTGGCCTGCAAATTCGGTTTCACTATACTGATTGACAATGTCCATCAAGGCCTCGCAAAATTCGTCCTCGTTTTCGATATGATATGTTGCGAAACGACTTTTCATATCTTCTAAATACACGGATGTCTTGTTGGTGACGATGGATACAGGCAAATTTTCATTATCCATATTTAATGCTTGCTTTTGTTTTTTCTTTAAATAATTTAAAATAATCAATTTCAATTGTTGGTTAAAATTTAAAAATGTGTACCTGTTGGTTGGGTCGTGCCACGTGGCGTCGATGGTGTATTGCCCCCAGTCAAGCACTGAATAGCCGACGGATTCTGATTGTAATCAACATGCTGGGCAACTGGCAACGTATTTGTGACCTTTTCAAACGTATTTTTTGCATCGGATACTGTCTTTAATGCGACACTTGTTTGAGGTTGTGTTGGCGCCGAATGCATTCCGTCGCCGTTCCATATATGTGACTGACCCTTATTGTCTGTCCAAACACTGTTTGGGCCTGTGGTGGGAAGGTAAGATGAGGTAATATTCACAATGCCTGCCGGTTTGTAAAGGTTGGCCATACTGTAATTGGAAACGCCTGCCGTATAAATACTTTGCATCTTCTTTATTTCTAAATTATTTTTATTCATATTTTGATATTTTGATATATTTGATCTGCTGTAAACTGACCTGACATACAATCCTTTGCAATAGCTTGTATATAGAAGTTTTCGTATCTTTCAAACATGCGTCCCAATGCAATCACATCTTCGATTGGATTACGTTTTACCAATCTAAAAGATTTGGCTGTAGTGTAATCAAAAAATTTGTATACACGCTTCCCGTTTTTGTTTACCCATCCTATTGTTTTGGGGCTAATATTAAATAGCGCTACTTTATATAAATGAAACTCTCTGATCGCATATAAAAGTTGACAAAAACAATCAAATGCATTTTTATCAATATTTATCTTTTCATCTCTAGTGATTTTGGTGGTGTTTTCATCTTTTTTATCTTTTTCATAAAAATCACCAAGTATTCCATCCAATCGCTCCATTGCGATATTATTACCCCACATATCATATACATGAATGGAGTGTTTCATTCCATTAAAAATATACAAATAGCGTATTGCCGAAACAATATCGAGCAATTTTTCTTGTGGAAACTGTTTAATCACGATATTGTTGCCAAATTCTGAATGCGTGGCATTGTAAAATATGCGATGTTTTGTCTTTAGAAACTGGTTTAGAATTCGGTATTGAGAATACTGATGTGGGCCAATTGTTATATTGTCCCAAGAAAAGTTGGTAGAAATACTTGACATATTATAAATTAAAAAATAAAATAAAATAAAAATCATTTTTATGATACCTCTTTTTCACAAAAAGCGGTACCAAAAACGTTACTTTTAAATTAACTATTTTCAACCACAATCTCGCTTCAAATAGTGCTACATATTTATTTTAACCACGAATTTAACCATTAAAAATAAAATGACCTAAAATGAGTTACATGTCTATGGAAATAAAAGTGTATTTGAAACCACCATCGCGGTTTCAAATAATGGGTAACAACTCTTTTTTCTTTCTCTTTTTCTTATCTTTTCTCTCTTTCTCTTTCTTTTCTCTCTCTTCTCTTTTTCTTTCTATTTTTATTCTCTAAGGTTCACTCATACCGATAGGTTCACTCATACGGATCGCATGCGTCTTTTCGATCTTTATCACTTCTGATAAAAGATTATCGCACTCAATCGCCTTCTGATTGATTTTTTTTTCGATACTCCGGTGTCTTGACCATAACTTGGTATTCATGGCTTGGACTTTCAAATTTTGTGTAAGGACTTGAAGCGTAATGTGTAAATTGTCCAACTCTTTTTCCAAGGCGTTCATCTTTTGCAAAAGTTTGGAACGGGATGCGTAGGCCAGCTGTTTTTCCATCTTGTCAACAGGGATAATTAAATAATTAAAAAAGTATTTCTAAATAATCGATTTTATACGGCTTTTTCACACGGCTTTTTCACAAAATAAAAGCGGTGTGAAATTAACTACTGGACCCATGATCTAAATGTGTAAAAAATGAAGTTAAAATAATAAATTTTATAAATAAAAAATTTTATAAATAAATGAAGGTGTCTGTGACAGACCTACGTCACTGTATACGTACAGTTCTTGGCGATGAAGAGGCAGCCCAACGTAGCCCTGAAAATATGAAAAAAATAATAAAAATGTATTTGAAACAGTCCTTTCATCCTATTTTCAAGTTGAATGAAAATATTTGCAAACGACTTTCCCATTTTTTCCGAAAAGAAAAGAATGAGAAGGAAATCATGAAACACGTTCGCAACTCCCAGAACGACGTGTGTCTACTCCATACTCTCCGAAATATGCTCTGCAAAAAAGAGAAAAAGGCAGAAATAGGCGACCGTGAATTATCTCGTATAAATGATCTTTATTACGAATTAAAACTTGTACAAAAAAAAATGTCACCTTTCTTTCAATACTTGGATTTAGGCTGTTCTGAAGGTAAAATCACAAAGGCAATGATTCATGCTCTGAGCCTCCGTCCAGACCAAGCCTTTGCATGTGATATTTTTGATCAACCACCAGAACCAGAGTTTTCTTTTAGGCTGAATACGCCTACCCATATTCCATATGAAACCCATCAGTTTGATTTTGTTACATTATTTATGTCTGCACACCATTTTAGTCACATGGACGATATGATGAAGGAACTATTGCGTGTTTTGAAACCGGGTGGATATGTATTGATTCGCGAACACAATCTAACGAGCGCAGATGATGAAATTTTTTACAATATTATTCATGCTTTGTATGCATGCGTTATAAATTCAGAAATGACCCCATACGACTTTGTTGAGTCGTTTATTCATACAGATCAAACTAGTCGTTATTACTCAAAATATTATTCGATTGCCGATTGGATAAAGCTTTTCAGAGGATACGGATTTATGGATATGAGGACGGGTGCTCACGGATTTTATGACAAATATAATAGGATCTATAAATTTGATCAAATGAATGGATTCTATCAATTGTTTCAGCTTCAATAAGCAGTAAAATTATTAGTTCAAATTATTACATAATTTGAAATTAAAAGAGCACTTCCTATCAATATACCGCTTTCTACCGCTTTCTACCGCTTTCTCTTATTTTGTGAAAAAGCGGTGTAAAATTAATACAATTTAAAATTTAAATTCTTTAATAAAATGGGAGTTTTATACTGGGTGCTCGGTATATTTACAATTCTTACGTCGCCATTGAGTGTGATGGCAAAGCCTTCTTATTCTGACATTGTACAACAGACAAACAATATCACGTCTGAATTAAAAGACGTTGCGTTGAGTCAGTTCTACGAAGCCAAACAAGACGTTTTCAATGCCAAGCAAACTCTTGTATTGTCAAAGCAAGCACAAACGTTCTTTGATGAATTTCAACAAACAAATAAAGGCATGGATTTGACAAAGTCCAACGCTTTCTTTGTCGATTTTAAAAACCGATTTGAAAATGATGTGGAAAACGCGGAACAAGGCGTATTGATGTCAAAGCAAATCCTTAAACTTTTTACGCAATTGAAAAGTCAAATTGATAAGGAACGCGATACACGTGAATGTTTGCCTACTCGAAAGCCACAGAAGGTTGTCGCGCATATGAAAAAGCTTAAAGACGTTGTTGCATCTACAAAAAAGCGTGTAGCTTTAGCGATGCCTACGAAAAAACCGATAAAAGCTGTTACACCTACGAGAAAGCCGGTTGCACCTACTAAAAAGCCTGTTGCACCTACTAAAAAGCCGGTTGCGCCTAGTAGAAAACCGGTTGCGCCTACTAGAGCACGTGTAGCTGTTGTAATGCCTACGAAAAAACATACAGTCGTTATGATGCCTCCTAGAAAGCCAGCAAAAGCTGTTGCACCTACTAAAAAGCCGGTTGCACCTACTAGAGCACGTATAGCTGTTGTAATGCCTACAAAAAAACATACAGTCGTTATGATACCTACAAGAAAGGTTGCACCCAAAAAACCCGTAACTGTGGCCCCTAGAAAAGCAATGTCAGTTATTGTTCCTCCTAGAAAGCCCGTGGCCGTCGCTGTTGCTCCTAGAAAGCCCGTAGCCGTCGCTGTTGCCCCTAGAAAGCCCGTAGCCGTCGCTGTTGCTCCTAAAAAGCCCGTGGCCGTCGCTGTTGCCCCTAGAAAGCCCGTGGCCGTCGCTGTTGCTCCTAAAAAGCCCGTGGCCGTCGCTGTTGCTCCTAAAAAGCCCGTGGCCGTCGCTGTTGCTCCTAAAA